>Ga0209123_1001657_pt1 | contig 21191 bp, 19 predicted proteins | sample BarGraIncu00431A_FD_184500 | JGI IMG/M metagenome (GOLD analysis project Ga0209123, IMG submission 184500) | Arctic peat soil microbial communities from Barrow, Alaska, USA - Barrow Graham LP Incubations 004-31A (SPAdes) (version 2) | ecosystem: Environmental > Terrestrial > Soil > Wetlands >... | reverse complement strand
GCCAGCCATAAGACTAGGACTGTGTACCAAAAAATATAATTGCAGTGACATTTTGTCCTAATTGTAGCACAACGTCCTGTAACTCTTGCACAATAAGACCAATGGAAAGGCCCCAAGCAATGAATGCCTGGGGCCTTTCTACTGCTGCGGATATCAACAGATTAAGTAACCGGCTAGCCAAATGGCAGGCAGCCCTTTCGTGGTTATGCAAATAACAGGCTGAGATGCCAGGTTGAGTGCATCTTGGTACTAAAGTCGGGCCTGCATCATTTCCCTTTTTCACCAGGCGGCTCGACACTTTCACAGATCATTTTTTTGCTGTCCTTCATGTCCGAATACTTGAAGCCGCCGCCTAGGGTAGTTGGCGAACAAACATTATTCGGGGAGTTGGCATTAACCAGGCATATTGAGCAAGTCACTGTCGGATTGTCTGTCAGATGTTCAGCCTTCGCAATAAGCCCCTTGCAATGCAAAGCACAGATGTGTTCTTCATGAGTTTTACCGCAACTGCAAGTCCTGTTGACCTCCATATGAGTGTCCTTTTTACGGGGTTTTAAAGCGAGGCTCAGCATCACAAGCCACACCTCCCCTAACAAGCATGCTATATCTTCTCAGAACAGGTGTCATTATTTAGTTCTTAGCATGAACCTGCTACTTAAACGACCTGAAGGACACCAGGGTCCGAGAAGTCCGAGAGGATCAAGACGATAAGCGGGGAAAATCGAGAGGGTTGAAAGGTTGCTTCAGTTGGTAGAGTCCTATCCAGCGACAAATTGCTCAATTTTTTCCTGCAGCTCAGGTGCTAGGTCGAGAAACCGGACCCCATAGCTGTACCGCCCATCCGGTGCGTCCGAGGTCCAGACAACTTCCCCGTCTGCCGTTATCTGGCTCGAGTCGACGGTAAATAAAAGGTTGCTGAGCAGGTCGTCCTGTTTTAGTTGCATGCCGCTTTCGCAAAGAAGACCAGAAACACTTATATTGCGCGTTATGCCGAAAAACACCTGGTCTTCCCTGGCGCCTTCGATCCTGGCGTTCAAAACTGCTCGGTAGTCGCGGCGCGCCTGAATCCCTAAAAATTTCCCAACCAGCTGTAAGAGTATTTCGGGACGTACCGGCCTGGTGACTACCGCGTTCGCCCCACAACTCGAAGCCCGCTTCAGAGCCGGCTCGGAATCATAACAGACGAGAATGACGGAGACATTCCGCAGTGTGCTCTCCTGCCGGATCAACGCGCAAAACTGGTCACCTCCCATTTCTGGCATATCCAACTGTGCAATGATTAAGGCGATCGTCTGTTCATGGCAGATTTGAACGGCTTCACTCGCTGACGTGGCGGTGAGAATCTGAAACCCGGCCCTGTTCAACAAACTTTTGTTGCGATCCAGGAAAGCTTCCCGATTATTGAGTAGTAGTATCTTTTTCATAGGTAGTCAGGTCCGGGATGTCAACGCTGGATTTCAGCAGCAGTGCTGTATCAGTATAGGTAAAAAAATCGCATTAGACCTTGCCTGCCAAGTGAAAGTCCTTGGCAAAGGACCGGTCCCTGAGACTTTTATTGCATAGCACCATGCAATAATCAATAAATTAATGGTTCCGCCCTGCGAGGAGCCCCGTCGCAATGGGTTTACCGATGTCGGGTCAGGATCGCTTCATTTGACAGGCAGGGGAAGCTGGCTAGACTTTTCCAATGGTTGGCACTCAGGAGATGACCCAATGAGAAGACTGCTCTTGGCCTTGCTGATCCTCACCTTTCCTTCTCTGCTATGGGCCCGGCAGCCGCAGGTCTCGGTTATTTCGGTGAATGGCACCGTCAACCCGGTAACGGTCGCTTTCCTGCTGAGAAACCTGGAAGCAGCCTCCCGGCGCGGCGACACCCTCTTCCTGTTGGAACTCGACACCCCCGGTGGACTGGACTCCGCCATGCGCGAGGCGGTGAAGGGGATTTTCACCTCGTCTGTTCCGGTAGCAGTCTTTGTCACTCCGTCCGGCGCGCGCGCCGCTTCGGCAGGGGCAGTCATAGCACTTGCGGCTGACATCTGCGCCATGTCGCCGGGCACCAATATCGGCGCGGCGCATCCGGTCACCATCGGGGAAAAGCCCGACAAAATCATGGCAGAAAAGATCCTCAATGATGCCGAGGCCTACCTTCAGGGGATCGCCCGCAAGCGGGGCCGCAACGCCGAGGCTGCCGGCAACATGGTACGCGCCAGCCTGTCGCTGGCCGCGGAGCAGGCACTCCAGGAAAAAGTCATCGACCTGATCGCGCTGGACCGGCAAGACCTGCTCACCAAGCTTGACGGGCGGCACCTGCTGCGTGACCGCGGCGAAACGGTACTGCGACTGGCAGGCGCGCAGGTCACCCGCTACGAGATGGGAACCCGGGATAGCATCCTCAACGCGATCAGCAATCCCGATCTAGCCTACCTGCTGATGCTCGCGGGGATACTCGGAATTTTCTTCGAACTTTCCACTCCGGGCGCCATCCTGCCCGGTGTCATCGGCGGCATCTCCCTTATCCTGGCCTTCTTCGCCTTCCAGACCCTGCCGGTGAACTACGCCGGTGTGCTCCTGATCCTGCTCGCCCTGGTCCTGTTCATCGCTGAAATCAAGATTGCTTCCCACGGCATACTGGCGATAGGAGCCGTGATTTCCCTCGTCCTCGGCTCGCTCCTGCTGTTCCCCGTTTCGGAGCCGGGTCTGCGCCTCTCCTTCGGGGTGATTTTGGGCACCGTGCTGGTAACCACCCTCTTTTTCGGCGTGGTGGTCGCCAAGGGGATCGAAGCCTACCGGCAAAAGCCGATTACCGGCAAGGAGGGGATGCTGGGCGAACTTGGAAAAGCCGAGACCGATCTCGCGCCGGACGGAAAGGTGTTCGTGAGGGGCGAGTACTGGAATGCCGTGAGCTGCGAGCGGATCACGAAGGGGGAAGGCGTCGAGGTGACCGACGTGCATGGGCTCCGGGTGACGGTGAAGAAGGCCCCAAAAAACAACTGAGAGGCCCACGAAGTTCGTTCCCACGCGCCAGCGTGGGAACGATTTGCAGCTGTGATTACAGCGGTTTATTTGTTAGCCATCTTTGCGTAAGCGTCCTGAGCCCCCTGCTGCAATTCCTGCGGCGTCAGGTCTTTAATATGGGTAGCCAAAGTCCAGCGGTAACCGAAGAGATCCTGCACGGTACCCACGCGGTCGCCCCAGAACTGGTCCTCGACAGCCTCCAGCGACTGGGCGCCAGCCTCCAGAGCCCTTCTGAAGGCCTGATCCACGTTTTCCACGTACAGATAGATGTTAACAGGTGAACCACCTAGGGTCTCGACGCTTTTGCACGACATCTGCGGAACCTCATCACCCAGCATAATGATCGAGTTGCCGATCTTGAGCTGGGCGTGCATCACTCCGTTGCCATCAGGGCCCGGCATAACCAGAAGCTCTTGTGCCCCAAAGGCCTGCTTGTAAAAATCTATCGCCTTACGACTGTCCTTGCAGACAAAGACCGGCGTAATGCTATTGAATCCTTCAGGTATTGGTCTTGCCATGGGAAAACCTCCTTGTCTGGCGGGAGAAAGACTCCCGCCAGTAACGTGTGGTGAACGAGCCAAGCTCTTCCACCACCTTCCTTTCATTTTATGCTTCCTGAATTCGGAGTGCAACAGATGAGAACAGCCAATAAATTGGCCAATTTTCAATAATTTACACCGGCGAGAATTACCTTAGCGCTAACTCGTTGATAGCGCAGCGCCACTCCTGTACACTGACAAACGGAAGTTATGCACTGCCGTATGACCCTTAATGTAAGCCGTTGCCACAAACAGCAGTGCCCCTTCCACCCCTTTACTGCTGGAATAAGGGGCACATTTAATCATTAAAAAGGAGGAACAACCGCATGAAAGTTCTCATTGATCTTTGCATCGTGCCCATTGGAGTTGGGGTTTCCCTCTCTCCCTACATCGCAGCGTGCCAAAAGGTGCTAACCGAAGCAGGTCTGGAGATCGCGCTCCATTCTTACGGGACTAATATCGAGGGAGAGTGGGATGAGGTGTTCGCGGCGGTGAAGCGTTGTCATGAGGTGGTGCACGACATGGGCGCCCCGCGGATTACGACGACCATCAAGGTCGGCACCCGGACGGATCGCGTCCAGACCATGCAAGACAAGCTGAGGAGCGTGCAGGAAAAGCTCTAACTAAACAAGGATGCCTTCTCCCCGCGGGAGCGTGGGGAGAAGGCACCGGTTGTTACGCCATTTCAATCCTGTTTAACCGTGCCCGGTTCCATGAAGATGAGTTCCCCAATATGCCCATCCGGGTCCTGAAAGCCATGACCATACATGAACCCGTGGTCCTGTGGATCGTTATAGGTCGAGCCACCGGCAGCGACGGCCTTGCGGACCATGTCATCGACGTCGGCACGGCTTTCACGGGACAGGCAGACCAGAACCTCCGTGTATCTTGTCGCATCACAGATTTCCTTTGGAGTGAACATCCTGAATTTCTCTTCAGTCAGGAGCATGACGAATATGTCTTCGGAAACGATCATGCAGGTTGCCGTCTCGTCGGTAAACTGAGGGTTGAAGGTAAAGCCTAGTTTGGTAAAAAACTCAACCGATCTTTGGAGGTTTTTTATCGGGAGATTGACAAAGATATTGGTAGCCATTGATTTCTCCTGTTAGCCGTTCCCCGTTTGAACTCAAATGAGAACCTAACCCCTCCCACGTGCCATGCAAAAGAGAGAGTGGCTACATTATACCGCCATTCGAGTTGGTCTTCGCGTCCCCCCGCATCATCAGGAGAAACAGCAGCAGCGCAGCCAGGGCCGTACTGCCGGAGAGGGTAAAGCCGAGCGGGTAGCCGATCCGTTTCAGGGCGAGCCCCAGGGCGGCGGAGCCTAACATCATGCCGAGGTAGATGCAGCTGTTGTACATCCCCATCGCCAGTCCCCGCTTCAGGGCTGGAACCAGTTCCGCAATCAGGGCTCCGATCGAGGTGAAGGTAAGGGCCATCCCCACCCCCATGACGACGGCGCAGACCAGCATTTGCCCGAGCTGTACCGTCTGCCCCAGCGCGATCAGCGCCAGCGCCAGGCAGACCAGGCCGGCAGCCACCAGCCAGCGGCGATCGTAGCGGTCGGCCAGGCTTCCGATGGGAATCCTCCCCACCACATTGGTCACTGCCTGGGCGGCAAAGATCAGGCCGACCTGTCCCGGGTCGTAGCCATGCAGCGTGGCATACAAGGGAAGAAAGGTCAGGAATACGCCGAAACCGACACAACTGCCGGCGGTGGCAGCGAGACAGGCAACCAGGCGGCGGTTGCGCAGCAGCTCGAAGCTCCCGGCGAGCGCCGAGTGCAATTCCGTTTTGTGGCGGGGCGGCCCCTGGGGCAGCGCCAGCTGGGCCAGTACGGCCACCGCCACCAAGAGCCCCCCGGACAGGAAAAACACCTGCCTCAACCCCCATGCTTTGGCCAGGTAGCCTCCCGATGCCGGCCCCAGGGTCATGGCGATGTAAATCGCGGTCGTGTACCAGCCGTATGCCTGGCCCAGCCGGTCGGGAGGCATGACATCGGCCACCAGGGAAAGCATCCCGGGAGCAAAGGCAGCCAGACCGGCGCCGAAAAGGATATAGGCCGCCGCCATCTGCCCCGGTTGCTGGCACTGGGTCACCAGCAAGGACGAGGCCGCGGTCGCCGCCAAACCCGCAATGATCGGCAGCTTGCGCCCGGTGCGGTCGGCCAGCAGACCGGCGGGAATAGACAAAAGCCCGGTAGTCAGCATGAAGGCGCCGTTGATGACACCTACCTGGGCCGGACCAGCCCCCAGCTGCGCCGCAAAGAGCGGCAGCACCGGGATGCGCAGGTAGGAACAGAAAAAGGCGGCGAAGCCGATCAGGCAAAGCAGCAGAAATGGCGTCAGGTCCTGTTCCCTTTTAGTCTGGTCGCGAGTGTTTTCAGCCATGTGCTCCGGTCTCCGGTTGATGCGTGTCATAGGCCTGCCAGGATAGCTTTCACGGCTGCCGCCACGATCCTGATGAAAAAGGGGATATTTTGCCAGCTGAGCGAAATTGTCAAGCAGAAACCTGGGAAAAGCGGTTCACGCCCGGAGCAACTGTAAAGTATTCCCATACACCCTGCCAGGAGCGCCTGACGAGAAAAAACCACGTTAATTTAATTAATTAACACTGAAGCCAAGACACCTTTCACCTGATGTACGTATATGACAGATATACTAACCCCTTCCTTTTATCCTTCAATTACAGTCAATTCACCCCACTCGGTTCAGAAAAACGCAGCAAATTAACCGCTTGTGTATTACAATTCTGTCATGCTATTGTGGCACGGACAATGTTCCTATTACAGTCAAGAGGGGAAAGGACGGTCGTGACAGAAATGGAGTTGAGCCGCAGGCAAATATACTCCAGCGGCAGGCAGCAGACGTATCATGCAATGAACTTGAATTCAATGGCCCAGCGATTACCACCCACAAAAGGAGTACGACAATGAGTGAATTGATTATTGCCGGATTTAAGGGAGAGTTTGCAGCGGACGAAGTCCTAATCGATTTGGAAAAGATGCAGCAGGTCCATAAGATTGACCTCGATGATGCAGTCGTAGTGGTCAGAAAAGGTGACGGCCCGATAAAAATCAAGCACTCCAACCTTTTGGTCATGACTGATGCAGCCCTGGGTAGCCTTTTCGGCATGGTGTTCGGCGGTCCGGCAGGCCTTCTGGTTGGTGCAGTGATCGGTGCAGCGGTTGGAGAGACCGTTAAAATCCTGACCCACATCGGCATAAGCGATGAATTCATCGAGGAAGTCGGCGCGATCCTGGAGCCGTCCAGTTCTGCGATATTCATTCGAGTCCATAAGCACATCTCGGACAACGTTGTCGATGAGTTAAAGAAATACCACGGCAAACTGTTGCGCTCGTCTTTATCCATCCCTGACGAACAGGAGTTGCTCAAGGCATTGGAAGAGGTGGTGCTGTTAAAAGAGAAAGGATCCGAGCCGTTATAATTCCGACGCGAAGAGCGGCCAGATCAATCGACCTGGCCGTTCACGTTCATGTGATGCAAGCCGATCGTACAAATCGAGTAGGAGCGGCATTCCTGCCGCGAATTTGGCGTCAGAAATGCTGCTCCTACAGGTTTCATCCGAATCTCCTAGGGCTTGGACGTTAAAACACGGAGTTAACTGGATAGATCCATCAAGTAGCCGTGGACCTCCAGATGCACGGACCAGGTACCGGTTGAACCCGGCGGTGTCGCAGATGCAGCATGCCGTGCCGCGCTGAAGGTAAGATTTCCGGAGATGGCAGCACTGACCGGTATCCAGACGCGTTCGGAAAGCGTCTGTACCACCATATCCGGCTGATAGGATACGGGAGCTTTGGTGGGGTAGAAAAGGTACGTTTGACTGGGAGTGGCGTCGGCGTATCCGTTATGATCGCTTTTTATGCCGACCTCAATATTCTCCGAGGCGTTGCAGGTGAAACGCCCGGAGACATATTCAATAGTGAAGCTGGAATGGTGAGGGATCGTGCAGCTCTTGTCAATTGAGGTTTGGGCTGCCGGAATCTGATCAGCCTCCAGACAGTAGATCATCGGTGTTTTTACTGACATGTAGCCTCCTTTAGATTGGCTTACCTGTTTTGGATTAAGCTTCTTTTCAGCATCCTGCTCCATCGACACCCGCAAGGGGTATCCCATAGATTCTAAGGGAAATCCCCCAGGGACGTCCATGATTTTGTCGGGGCGCCCTGGCAGGCGCCAGTTTCTGCAGTAGTTACCTTCAGTTAAATCTCGACTCGAGCCAGCACTCCGGCAATTCCCTCCCCGTCCAGGTCGAAGCTTGTGGCCGGATTGGACCACCTGCGAAATGAAGAAACCCACCGGCTTTTCCTGAGCCCAGGCCGAAGTCCGCATTTGGGCACCCCTTGCGGGTGCCCTATGTGACATTTGATGCGGTTCGTTCCTCACCACATCCTACATTTGGGTGCCACATCCTCATTTTTTGCCTGTCACCGTAGGATGCCGGTGAACGAAGTGAACCGCATCGATCCCACGCAATCAGCGGATGCATTAAGTGACAATTGGGACGACAACTGCCTTGGTCTAAACTCCACCGAAGGCGGGGTCGGGGCCTACTCAGGGGAAATTCCCTGCACAAAAGGCGATAAGTGGTGCGGCAGTTTGAGTGTTCAGTGTATCCAACCGGCCCATCTGTACCTGTGGAGGACATATTTTGCAGGGCCTATCCGCCTAACAGGCTGAAATGGTTCCCTATGGCATTGCTGGCACACTACCTGCTCACTCTGAGAGTTTAAATTCCGTTGTCCCCAGGGAGTACAGACTGCCGAGGGATGCCTTAAAAGGATGGAAGCTTCGTGGTGTCGAAGTTGTTGTGATATTTTTCGCAGTGATCCGGCGGGAATCTTAGGAGAGTACCGAATGCTAATCGGCAAGGAACTATGGTACGACGACCCCAATGTGAGTTCAGGTAGCGACTGCCTTCAAGACCCGCTTCGGGCCCCCACTGACTCTGCTGAGGGGCATGAGAAGCAGTGCCATATCCTCCTCGTGGACGACGTCGAGATCTACCGGGAAATGGGGCGGGTGATACTGAAAAGGTTGGGACACCGGGTGACTCTGGCGAAGAACGGCGAGGAAGCTGCGACGCTGGCATCCCGGCAAGCCTTCGACTTGATCTTCATGGATATCCAAATGCCGGTTTTGGACGGTTTTGGCGCTGCGGCCCAGATTCGAAACCACGAGAAGCTGACCCGCAGCCATGTGCCGATCATTGCCATGACCTGCCCAAGCCAGGGCGTCTGGGAAAAGTGCTTCGCTGCCGGCATGGATGGCTATCTCTCCAAGCCGGTGCAGCGGGAGGATGTGATCAGCACCATCTCCCGGCAATTTCAGCAGAAGAAGTCAGACGACACCACACCGCCACGCGTGCTCACGCCTTTGCCAAGCGGGATCGAGCAGGAGGCAAGCGCGGTCACGACAGGCAATGGCGCAGAATGGTCTCCCCCGGAAACCCCTCGGGACTCTGACTCGGCCCTGTTGTTCGTACCGGACTCTCCCCCTGAACAGCTGCCGGTGTTCGACCGTCGGGGGCTGATGGACCTGCTCTACGGCGAGGAGTATCTGGTCAAAAAGTTTCTGAATCTTTACTTAGCCTCGGTGGGAAGCTACCTGGACAAGTTGTCGGCGGCCCTTTTTGCCGCCAATGTCGAGCAGGTGCATGTCCTGTCGCACTCAATGAAGGGTGCGGCGGTGAATATAGGCGCCCTGCGGGTCTGTGATGCAGCACGTCGGCTGGAAACGCTTGCCAGGGCGGGGGAACTCAAAGGTGCCGTGGAAATCTTCGACACTCTCATGTCAGCGGTGGCTGAATTTCGGGATCAGGCAGAAGGGGAAATCCGTTAAAGATTCCGGTGACAGCGGAAATGCCCGGGGCTGAACGGCTCTGCTGGCAGCATCGTGCGCATAAATTAAAAAGGGACCAGCCTTGGCAGCTGGTCCCTTTTTGTATTGGCGCCGTCCCCCTCACCCCGCCCCTCCCCTTTGTCCGCCGAAGCCTTGGCGCAGGCGGACGCAAGGGAGGGAGAGTTTAGTCCAGACGGGATCGCTACCTTTTACGACCATCGTTCCCACGCTCCTGCGTGGGAATGCAGCCAGGGACGCTCCCGCGTCCCGTTTTTGCCACGTGGGAAGGCACCCGGCAGGGCATAGGAGTCGCCTCGGTGATGGACGCCGGAGCGTCCGGCGAGTCGCGTTCCCACGCGGGAGCGTGGGAACGATGCTGAGTGGGTTTCCTCCTTTTATGCTAGTTGACGGTCAGGCTGACCGGTGCGGCAAGGATCGCGCCGGACAGGTCGAAGATCTTCACTGCCGTAATCGCAAACGCCGCGGGGGCCGGGGATCCGCTTCCCGAGGTCCTGCTGCAGGTGAAACCTAAAAACGATCCGGACGCGAAACCATGGCTGGAGGCTATCCCGAACACGAACGACGATGCGGAGGGGTTGGTTTCCAGGAGCGACCCGACGGCCGAACCGGTCAGGGTGGTGCTTCCCGTGTCCAGCGTGAAGCCGGCCGGCAGCGTCACCACGCCCTGCATGGCGCCGACCAGCGCGAGGCCGGTGGGGATGCTGAGGCTGACGCTGATGGTGGACCCGGTGCTGGCGGTCGAACTGGTCAGGGTCACGACCGAAAGGGTGAGGGCCCCCGGGGGCAGCACATTGCGCGAGGCGTCCAGCACCTTTACCCCCGAGAGCAGGAACTCGCCCGCGGTCGGCACGGCCCGGTCCGAGGGAACTGAGCAGGTGAAGCTCAACAGGTCTCCGGCGGCAAAGCCGTTGGAGGAAAGTATCCCGACGATGAGCGAGGAGGCGCTCGGGTTGGTCTCCAGGATTGAGCCGACGGCCTTGCCGGTCAGGGCGGGACTCCCAGCGTTCAGGGTGACGCCGGCCGGCAGGGCGACGGTCCCTTGAACTCCGCCGACCAGGCCCGTGCCTGAGACGGAGAGGGTGACGACGACGCTGCGTTTTCCCACGTTGGCAAGCGGACTGGTGGAGGCGTCCGTGATGCCGGTCTGGTTCTGGGGGTTGCCGGTGAAGGCGGTCAAGGCGCTCTGCAGTTGGGTTGCCGTGGCGTTGTTCATGGATCCCGAGGCGACGTCGATGCTGCTCGACAGATTCGCCAGGGTGGCCGCCAGTGATTGGCTGCTGCTGGAGGAGAGCTGGGAAATAGTGGCAAGCGCCAGGGTATAGGTCACCTGGTCCGCGGAGACGCTGTTCAGGGCGTCGGCGGTCGGGGATACCGGCTCGGTATTGATGATATCAACCTTGAAGAGATCCGAGACCACCGAATTGGCAGCCTGGATGGCGGCGGGGGTGAAGAAGCCCCCGGTTTTTTGCACCGCGATCTCGGTCAACGCCGTCACCGGCAGCCGGACCGTCCCCCGCGCCTCGGGAAGCGCGGCACGGATCGGAGCGTCGGCCGGAACCTGCATGGTCGTTCCGGTCGCCTCGTCGGCATAGCTGCCGCTCGCCTCGGCGACTACCGGTCCCACGTAGCTGCCGAGGTTGGCCGAGTAGGTGCCGAAAGGGCTGATGGCGGCCTGCTTCAAAAGGGCGCCCCGCTTGCCGTCGGCCAGGGCGTAAAGGCTCACCGTGCCGCTGGTGAAAACCCCCTTCGAGGTAATGCCTGAGATCCGGGTCGGCGTGGCAGTCACTGAGACGCCGGAGCTGTTGCCGCATCCCGCCAGGGAGAGTGCGCAAAGTATCAGGATTATGGGAAGTGACCTGAAAAATGTCATAGTAAGACCCCTCTTTGTTGTCTAGAAGTTGAGTGAACCGACTGCTTTTTTCAAAATTGCGTAGGCGTCTTCGATATCGATGACGCGGTCCGGCTGCGGCACGCCGTTTACCAGCGGAGCCACGTCGCCGGCTGCAAGGTCGTCGGCGTTCGGGGTGAGGATGCCGACTGACATCTGCAGCGCGATGAGCGCGTCCACGACATCGACCTTGCCGTCGTGGTTCAGGTCGCCCAGGATTCTCGGACGGATCACGTTACGCACCACCGTGACGCTGTTGCCACCCTGGTCGACCGCCGTCACCGTGATCTGGTAGGTTTTGGCGCTCGGCAGGCTCAACTGCTGCGTGAAGGCACCGTTTAGCACCTGCGGCGTGTAGGTGACTCCTTCCATGGTGACGCTTACCAGCGAACTCCCCAGGTCGTCGCTGACCGCTCCGGCCAGGGTGAAGCTGGTGGCGTTGATGGTGCTGTCGCTGCCCGGGTAGGTTACGGCAAGCGACGGCTTGGTGGTATCAGAGACGATCGTCCGCTTTGCCGTGGAGCTGTTGCCGGCAAGGTCGGTGGCCGTCAGTTCTATCGTGTTGGTTCCACCGGCGAGGTTCAGGGTGATGCTGAAATTATTCCCCGTCATGTCGGCAGACTTAGCCGGCCCGTTGTTGACCGTTGCCGCCAGCGTCCCGGGATTGTCCAGGTAGCCGGTGACGACAACGGAGGTGGCCGACAGGGTGCTGTTGTCCGCCGGCGCGGTGACGGTGATGACCGGCCTCGAGGTATCGAGGGTGATGATGCGGCTGTCGGTCGCTTCCAGCCCGGCGTTGTCGACGGCGGTCGTGGTGAAGGTGTTCTGCCCTTCCTTCAGCGTGAAGACCTGGGTGAAGGCGTTCGATACGTCGAGGGCCACCGGGGTACCGTTGATGATGACGGTCTTGATCCCATTGACGCCGCTGGCGCTGCCGGCGATGTTGAGTGTGACAGCGTTGGTGATGGTGCCGTCGGACAGGGTGGAGACGCTGACGGACGGGACGCTCGCGGCGTAGACAATCGTCAGGGGCTGGTTCACGGCCGGTGCGGCGGCGTAGTTGCTGTCGCCCGCCTGCGAAGCTGTGATGGTGCAGGTCCCGACACTGACGATGCTGACCGTCGACCCGCTGACCGTGGCGACCGCGCTGTTCGAACTGGTGAAGGTCACCGGGAGCGCGCTGCTGGAGGTTGCGCCAATGACAAACGGCAGGTCGGTCAGGAACTTGGCGCCCAGCACCCCGAAGCTGATGCTCTGCGTGGACTTGTTGACGTCGAGCGCGACGTTCGCGCTGGTGCTCGTATAGTTGAGGCTGTCGGTCGGGGTGAAGAGGACGCTCAGGACCCGGCCCGCCCCGCCGTTGGGGAAACTGCCGGCCGCGGGGGTGTAGACGAAGCTCCCCGCGATCCCCGCGCTGGCGTTCAACTGTGCCGCGCCCAGCGCCGTGCCGAAGCTGATGGCGGCCGGGGTGTTCCAGGTGAGGATCGGGACGCTCCGGTTCACGTCGATACTGACGCTTTTACTGACCGTCGCGTAGTTTGCCGTGTCGCTCGGGGTGAAGGTTGCGGTCAGGGTCTGGCCGGCTCCCGCATTCAGAATCCCGCGGCGGGAGCGTAGCTCATGGTGCCGGGTACGTTTGCCGTCGCGTTGCGCTGGGCGGCGCCCAGGGCCGTGCCGTAACTGATTGCGACCGGGTTGGCCCAGGTGATGACCGGAACCGCCTGGTTCACGTCGATGACGACGCTGAGGGTTGCCGGGCTGTAGTTGGTCAGGTCGTCCGGGGTGAAGGTGGCGCTCAGGACCTGCGCCTTGCCCGCATTCAGCATGGTTCCGCGGCTCGGCGAGTAAACGATCTGGCCGGCAACGCCGCTCGTGGCGTTGAGTTGGGTCGCGCCCAGCGCCGTGCCGAAGCTGATGGCGCCGGGGTTATTCCAGCTTAAAGCCGGAAGGGCGCGCCGGATGACGTTTCTTTGCACCGATACGCTGTTACCCGCGGCATCGACGCCGGTGACCGTTATGGCGTACTGCTTGGCGCTCGGCAGCGGCAGGGTTACCTGGAAGCTGCCGGCCGAAACCACCGGAGCATAGCTCTGGCCATCCACCGTCACGGTCACGCCGGCAGCGCTCAGGGTGTCGGTGAGGGTGCCGGAGAGCACCAGGGTGCTTTGATCGGTGCTGATATCCAGGCTCGGGGTGGTGACAGCGAGCGAGGGGCTGGTGGTGTCGGAAACGACCGTCCGGTTCACCGTGGAGCTGTTGCCGGCGAGGTCGGTCGCGGTGAGGGCGATCGTGTTGCTTCCCGCGCTCAGGTTGAGGGTGACGGAAAAGGCGTTGCCGGTCATGGCCGCCGACTGGGCCGACCCGCCGTTGACCCGCGCGCTCAGCGTCCCGGGGTTGTCCAGGTAGCCGGTGACGACGACCGAGGTGGCCGACAGGGTGCTGTTATCCGCCGGCGCGGTCACCGTGATGACCGGCTGCGTGTTGTCATAGGTTATGGTGCGGCTGTCGGTTGCTTCCAGCCCGGCATTGTCGATGGCGGTGACGGTAAAGGTGTTTTCTCCGGGTGCCAAAGTAAAGGCCTGCGAGAAGGCGTTCAGGGTGCCAAGAGCCAGCGGCGCGCCGTTGATGATGACCGACTTGATGCCGTTGGCTCCGCTGGCGTTGCCGGTGATGCTCAGGATCCCCGAGCTGGCCGGTGACCCCCGAGGTAAAGCTCGTTACCACGAGTGTGTAGGTCGTCCCGCCGACCAGCTGGATCTGCGGCAGGGTGGACTTGAAGTTGTAGCCGTTGCTGAACCCGCCCGCCGTCGCGTTGACCGTATCGTCGTTGCCGTACATGAGGCCCTCGGCACCGAGGCTCGGGTCGAAGGAAGAGTACAGAAAGAGCGCCGTATCATCTGCTGCCGAGACCGGTGAGCCCGACGTGCCGTAGCCGTACGCGCTGAGCCCGCTGGTGGGTGAACCCGGCGACAGGTTCGCGGAGGTGACGGCGATGGTGTACAGGCCGTCGACCGTGGGGGTGAAACTGACCTGGTAGTAATTATAGGAGTCGGAGGTAACCACCGCGCTGGAGCCGACAGTGGCGGCGGCATCGGGATCGACCGCCAGCCCCGCGACGACTGTCGAGGTGCTGTCTACCCCGGTGGCCGCGGAGGAGAGGTCGGGGCGCTGAAAGACGAGTTCCGTCGTCAGGTTGCCGCTGAAGCTGGTCAGCACCGGCTCGGGGAAGATGCCGGCGTACCCGTCGTAGGAGGCACTCGCCTGGTGGCCGATCCCGCCGGACTGCCCGAGGGCCGACTGCAGCAGGTAGCTCGTCGAAGAGGTCGAGCCGCCGCCGTTGGCGAGGACATTGGTCAGCAGCAGGTAGTTCGCGCTGGTCGGCTGGGCCGCCAGGCTCGCGCCCGCGCCAAGCACCAGGACCATAGCGATAAGCCACCCTTGATACAGCATCGTCTTTCCTATTTTAAATGTCATGGTACCCCTCCGGAACAGGTGTCAATTCTTTTTCACAGGCTCTGTTATGACTGGATGTTATTTTTTGCAGCGCGCCTTGTCCCCTCGCCCTCCGGGAGAGGGGGAGCTTTTGAAAGTCTGGGAGTTTCAAAGCTGACGGATCTGCGAGCTTCAGGCCCTGTCGTTGGCCCTGGCTCTGCCGGGTGGCTCAATTCTGGCTCGGGTATAAGCCGTACGTGCAGATCACGTACGTCAGGCCGTTGGGGGCCGCCCCCCTGAGATCGGGTAGCATGAAGGTGATTGTGCCATTTCCCCCGTAAGTGATGCCCAGGAGAGAAAACAGCGCGGCGTTGGACGCGATGGTCAGCGTCTGCCCAGCGCACGGCGTGCCCGACCCCACGTTCCCTGCGACCAGCGACACGCTGCCCATGGTGCAGTCCGCCCCGGAAGAGCCGCCTGCAGCCAGTGAGGTGTTGGTCCCGAACTTGGAAGCGACCCCCACGGAGTCGGCGTAGGATTTGGTGGCTGCGTCCGTGCCTGTGGTCGGCGTGGCGACACGGGTGACCCGCTTGGTACCCATGTCCACGGTGCCGGTGCCGTTGGGGACCAGATTGATGTTGGTGTTGGTGCTTCCCGCGCTGAAGGTCAGCGCGCCGGTCCCGGTGATCGAACCGGTAGTGCCCCCGGTGCCGCCGCTTGCGACCCCCACGGTGCCCAGGGTGATTGAGGGGGTCGAGGTTCCGTTGCTGACCGATAAGGGAGCGACTGCGGAAACGCTGGTGACGCCGCCGCCTGACGCCGTACCCCAGGAGGCCGTGGTACCGTCCGTGGTGAGCACCTTGCCGCTGTTGCTCGCCTGGGAGGGGAGCAGGTTGCCAAGAGCGGCAGCAGCCGTCGCGGCGCCGGTTCCGCCGTTGGCGAGGGCGACCGCGCCGGCTCCGGAGGGAATGCTGCCAAGGCCGGTAAGGGCGGTCCCGGATACCTTGCCCGCGGTCGCGATCTGCGCCAGCTTGCTGTCGGCGATAGCTGCCGTGGCGGAGATGCCGAGGTTGCTGATGGCGCCGTTAACCACGTTGAAGGCATAAGGAGAGCTGGTGAGCGCCAGCCTCGGCGTCATCTCGGAGTCGCTCTCGACCGTTACCCCCAGGTAATAGGGAGAAGAAAAGGAAAGCGTAAGGGGGGTGACAGAGCCGAGGATGACGCTGTAGGCGCCCTTGGCAACCGGCACCGACTGGGTCTCCGTCCAGAGCGCGGTACCGCCCGCGGCGGAGTTATAGAGGGCGAAGGCCATGGAAACCGTAGCCGTTACCGGCGTTTTCCCCGAGGTGGCCAGAGCGCCCTGGTAATTGATGGTCTGGGGCGGCGCCAGCGGGACGGCATGCGCGCCTGTCGTGTTGAGTGTCATGAGGCCGACAATGAAAAGGGCCCCCAGTAATTGTTTTTTCAAGGCGATTCTCCCTCGCACGCGGGTTGCGATTCAAAATTAAAAATGCAGCGGAGTGGCAACGGGATAGGTTGCCCCCGAGGCAAAGCCGATGTCGGAAACCGTTGCGGTTTTCAGCCTGATGGTGGCCTGGCCCAGGGTGCCGACGACGTTGCTCGGTCCGCAGGTCGGGTTGTCGATGGTCGGGGCGGTAATGGTGCCTGCGGCACTGACCGCGCTTGCCCCGTAACTGTCGGCGGCATAGGGCACCATGAGCGAGGCGAAGGAGTTCGAGTAGTACACCTGCTTGCTGTAACCGGATGCCGAGTTCTGGTAGGCCGTGCCGGTGCAGGAGGCGCCCGTGTAATACATCTGGCCGGCGCTAACCGTGCCGTCCCACTTAATCAGCACGAGAAAGCTGGTGGGGGTGAAGATGGTCACCCCGGTCCCGCTGACCGATATGAACCGGCCCAGAAGGTGCCCGGCGGAATCGGTGACATTGCCCGAACTTGAGCCTCCGCCCGAGGGCGCGGACCAGGTGCCGTCAGCCTTGAGGAACTTTCCGGCTGCCGCGTCGCCCGCGGCCGGCGCAGGAACCGCCCCTTTGGTGCCGCCCGCCCCGCTGTCGCCGACCAGCGCCTGCAGTTGTGCCGCCGCCAGGGTGCCGGACAGGTCGCCGGCCGGAATGGTCGCCGACCCGGTCAGCGCGGAGCTGCCGTTTCCCTTCAGGTACCCGGTGAGCGTGGTTGCTCCGGTGCCGCCGTTCGCCACGGCGACGCTGCCCGCCCCGGCGGGAATGCTGGAGAGGCTGGTGAGCGCCGCACCGGATACCTTCCCGGCGCTGGCGATCTGCGCCAGTTTGCTGTCCGCAATGGCTGCCGTGCCGGAGATGCCGAGGTCGGTAATGGCGCCGTTTACCACGTTGAAGGCGTAGGGGGAGCTGGTGAGCGCCAGCCGCGGCGTCATCTCGGCATCGGTCCCGACGGTAACGCCAAGGTAATAGGGGGTGTTGAAGGGAAGCCCAATGGGGTTCGTCGAGCCGAGAACGACGCTGTAGGCCCCTTTGGTAACGCCCACCGACTGCGTTTCCGTCCAAAGCGCGGTGCCGCCGGTGTCGGCCGTGTAAAGGGCGAAAACCATGGAAACCGTCGCCGTGACCGGCGTTTTACCCGAGGTTGCCAGAACTCCCTGATAGTTGATGGTCTGAGAGGGGCCAAAGTGGCAAAGCTGTTGGTCGCCGGCAGCAGTGCGATTGCTGAAGCAAGCAACACCGTCATTATTTTCCTTTTTCTCAGCATCTTTATTCCTCCTGATGAAATTGCCTCTGTCATATTGTGCCATTGACGAAGTCTGCCAGTGCCGGTCACTCTTTGGCGGCGCACCGGCAAACGCAATGTTCCAACCAGCTATTCCAGTCGGTACTGTGACCCTACTCCCTTGAATCAGGGCATGCAGATCGCGTACAGGGTGTAGGTGCTGCCGCCCGAACTGCTCCAGTCACAGCGCCAGGTGTCGTATTTGGTACCCGAATTGACAGGATAGCTGAACGTTATGTCGTTATTCGGCTGGTTCGTCTTGCATCCGCCACCGACGACATATTTCCCACCGGTGCAGGCGACCGAAAAGGTGCCGGTCGGCGCTCCCGAACCGTTGGTGGCGGTCACCACGACGAGCGAACTGCCCCCTCCCCCTCCGCTCGCCGGTGCCGTCCAGGTCCCGTCCGCCTTGAGATACTTCCCTGCAGCGGCATCGCCGGCAGCCGGCGCCGGGACCGCCCCCCTGGTGCCGCCCGCCCCGCTGTCGCCGACCATGGCCGGCAGCTGGGCCGCCGGGACGGTTCCGCTGATATCGCTTGCCGGAACCGTGGACGACGCGGTGAAGGCGCCGGTACCGCTCCCCTTGACGTATCCGGTGAGCGTCCCCGCCCCGGTCCCGCCGTTGGCGACCGGAAGCGCGCCGGCTCCGGACGGCACACTGGCAAGACCCGTCAGGGCGCTGCCGGAGACCTTCCCCGCGCTGGCGATCGGCGCCAGCTTGCTGTCGGCAATGGCCGCCGAGGCGGAGATGCCGAGGTTGGTGATGGCGCCGTTCACCACGTTGAAGGCATAGGGAGAGCTGGTGAGCGCGAGCCGCGGCGTCATCTCGGCATCGGTCCCCACCGCCACTCCCAGGTAGTAGGGGGTGTTGAAGGGGAGCGCTATGGGGGTGGTCGAGCCAAGGATGACGCTATAGACGCCTTTCGAGACGCTCACCGACGGCTGTATCTCCCTCCAAAGGACGGAGGCGTCGGTGTCGGTCGCGTAGAGGGAAAAAACCATGGAAACCGTCGCCGTGACGGGAGTCTTGCCCGCGGTTGCCAATGTGCCCTGGTAGTTGATGGTCTGGGGCGGGGCGATCTGGATGGCATAGCCGTTTGTCGCGGTCAGAGCCACCAAGGCTGAAAGAACAAAGGCCGCAGTCAAGTGTGTTTTTCTTTGCATGGTTATTTTCTCCTTTTGCTGGTGAGCACTCAGTTCTCACTCTGCTGCAGCAAATAACAAGCTCCGTACTGGCAAGAGAGGGGATCATATCGTCTCTGACATTATTCGAATGGCAGGTAAAATTAGACCACTGGCATAATTTTTCCAGGCACATTTCCAGAAACTCATTCCTGCCATTTATTGAGTTATTTCTTTCTTTTCAGATACATCGAAATTTTTGAAGGAAAATTTGAGGGGTTTTTAGGAGGTTTTAGAATATTGTTTGCTCAATTCAAGCTGAATCAGCATCTACCGATTTGACCACCATTTAGATATTAATAAATTCACAGTCTGGGTACAGGAGAATACTTATAGGTAGGAGAATTTCACTGACAGAAAGCAGAGGGGAGGAACCCGGTCAAGGACTACCGTTCGACTCCGCTCAGGGAGCGGGCGTTCACTGAGCGGAGTCGAAGCGCAAACGAATCGGCACCAGTTACCCGATGCTGAAGCGCCGTCGAGAGTGGCGCGGGTGCGAAGCCCTACCCTTCTCTTACCGAGAACCTGGCATAGGCATCGATCCTGCTGATATCTACACTCTTGGTATTACCGCCGGGGTATATCTCTTTGGCGAGATAGCTTATTTCATCCTGTTCCAGCTGTTGCGGCACGTCAACCCACCATCCCTTACTGCCATTGTCCGCCCCGTCATTCCAGCGGTAACCGCGTTGTTTCAGGACGTCCTTCTTGGCAAAGGGCGCTCCGACTGCGCAAATCTTGGAGGTGATTTCCCAGGACCTTCCCAGCAGTTCCTTGAAGATCGGCTCACCGGAACCCGGGAATTCTCCCAGCAGCAGACCCAGCACCCCCTCGGCATCATCCAGCGCCCGGTGCGCCTTGATGCTGTAACCGCCGCATTTGTACAGTAGAAATTCCAAAGTGCGGGAACCGATCCGCTGCTTGCTCCAGTCGATCTGCGCCACGGAGCAGGCCCAGGGCATCTTGGCGAAGTTCGGGAACCGGTCTTCGACAAACTTCCTGTCAAAGGCCGCATTGTGGGCAATGACCAGGTCCGCAGTCCCTGCCAGGGAGCTGATGCGGTCGTCGTCAAAGAGCTGACCGGCGACCATCTCGTCGGTAATGCCCGTGATCTCGGTGATTTCCCGGGGCAGCGGGCAGCCGGGATCCTCGAAGCCGTTATAGCGGTCGGTGATGCGCAGGATCTTCGCGGTCGCGGGATCATACTCAAAGGCGACGATCCCCAATTCGATGACCTTGTCCGTCGTGTGATTGAGGCCGGTAGTCTCAGTATCCAGACAGAGCCCTATCTTTGAACCTTCGACCTTCGACTGAGTGAATCGGGTATCCCGGTCCAGGTTCAGCCTGCGCAGGACCGTGTAGTCCCCTGTGGCATGAAGCGCCGCAATGGTGATTTCAGCTTCCAGGATGTTCATAGGATACTGCGGTTGCTGAGCGGCCTTTTTGGATGCTTTCATCGGTGGGTCCTTATAGCTGAAATGGGGGTTTGGCCGTTTTTTATTTGTACCGTGCCTTTGACAGAGACAATAAACGCCTAATTTACCCGCGATCGGGGGAGTAGGCAAGCAATAGATTGGCCCGTTGGGGATCACCAGAACCAGAGCGTTCCCCTTAACCTCGCCGGCCGCGACTATGCATAAAAAGGCTGGCAACTGGAAAGCACATTACGGTATAACTATAGCGACCTCAAAAAGGAGCCAGATGTGCCGATACTGGAGTGGCAAGAGAAATTCAATACAGGAATTGAACAGTTCGATGATCACCACCGGCATCTGCTTGTGTTGTTCAATTCCACCTATGACAATCTTGTTAGCGGGATACCTGAAGAGGACCTTGGCCTGATACTGGAAGCGCTCCTCGATTACGCCATTTATCATTTCAATGCAGAGGAGCGTTGGATGACGGGAAACAGTTATGCACAATTGGCTGAACATAAAGGAATGCATAGCCATTTCAAGAAAAGGGTCATAGAGATTCAAAAAGATTTCTTAAACGGAAGGAAAGACGCCTCACTGGAAACCTTGACCCTGCTGGCCGCTTGGTTGTCAAACCACATACTCGTGGCCGACGCCGACTTTGCCGCTGCGCCAGCAAAGAGCTAGGAAACTCCCGCCCTTGCCGTCCTGCCCCCATCCCCACCCTGGCCCTCACTGCCGTTAAGTTAAGCAATACCTGTGCAAGGGGTGGTGCTTTGTCCCCCCTATGCAATAGGGGGGAAGCCGAACGCAGGGAGGCAGGGGGGTGATTTGCCTGGGCTAAAGACCCCCCTGTCTCGCTGCGCGAGCCTTCCCCCCTGTTACCACAGGGGGGACTAGGGGCCATCAGACCCTTAACTTAATGGCAGTGACCCTGGCCCTCCCCTTGAAGGGGAGGGGACGTGAAAGGGAGGTGAACTTGCTCAGAGGCGCCCCACGCGGCCCTGGCGGCGCTCTAGCAACAAGCAACTATTTGCCAGGTACTGGGTGCGCCGCAGGTGGTACCATCGCCGGG
>Ga0209123_1001656_pt1 | contig 21223 bp, 25 predicted proteins | sample BarGraIncu00431A_FD_184500 | JGI IMG/M metagenome (GOLD analysis project Ga0209123, IMG submission 184500) | Arctic peat soil microbial communities from Barrow, Alaska, USA - Barrow Graham LP Incubations 004-31A (SPAdes) (version 2) | ecosystem: Environmental > Terrestrial > Soil > Wetlands >... | reverse complement strand
CTATGGATGTGATAAAAGGCGTTAAGTAATTTTAAAAGAATAATATGATATGAAATAGGTACCGGGATATAATTCCTGGTACCTATTTTAAGTATACACTAAACTAAAATATATATTAGTTAATGTGAATCACTCAAAGAACTGTTTTTGGGGTATAATATAGTATAAAATAATAAAACATACCTTGAAAATATTCATTACTAATATTAAATTAGAAGGTAATAGTTAGTTTTTTTAATGTAAATTTTAAAAAAATAAAAAAGGAAGGTAAAAAGATGAAAAATGATGTAAACAAAAACATTGAAATAATGAAGAAAATTATTGAAGAAAAGAAAGCAAAATCTTCACAGCAAAAAAATACTAGAAGACCACCAATATATGGACCACAAAGCTCAGGATCAGGAAATGGTGGAGGTTTAGTTGGTAAATAGTTTATAAGTGAGTTAATTTAATAGAATATACAAATTTAGAAAATGCCCTTAATTGTAGGATGATTGAACTACAATTAAGGGTATTTTGATTTATGTGATTTAATTTCATCTTTAGTTGAGCAGTTTTATATCCACTTGCAAAACTATTTAATATTATGTATAATTACTTGTTGTACCAATTATTAGTGTAACAAGTAAATTTAATGGAGATGATAGAATATGTTTGAATCTTATGACAAAGATATTGGTATGCTAACAAATAAAATTAATAAGAAACTGATACATTATCTTAATAGTAAGCTAGTAAAGTTTAATATTACTACTGAGCAATGGGCAGTATTGGTGAATTTATCTAAACGAAATAAAATAAGCCAAAAATTATTATCTGAAATTTCAACAAAGGATCAATCTACTATAACTAGAATAATTGACATACTTGTAAGAAAAAAATTTATAGAAAGGCATCAAAGTAAGGAAGATAGGCGTTCGATCGTTATACATATAACAGAGAGTGGTTTAAGTACTTGCGAAAAAGTTGCTCCGTTTTTAGAGGAAATATTCAATGATGTTCTTAAAGGTATATCTGATGAGAAACTAAAAATATTTAATGAAGTTTTTTTACAGATCGATGAAAATATAGACAATTTACAATAAGATAGGAGGAATTTATTTGAAAGCAACAATTCAATCAAAATCAACAAAACTATGGACTAAAAGCTATATACTAATGCTATTTGCAAATTTATTTATATATTTAGGGTTTTATATGCTCACACCAACTTTACCTGCATATGCAAAAGCCGGTGGAGGAAGCAATCTACAAGCAAGCCTAGTTGTTAGCACATTTTCTATAACCTCTTTGATAATCAGATTATTTACAGGTAGTATTATGGATAAAATTGAAATTAAACCGTTACTTTTGGTAGGTGCCATAATTCTTGCAGGAAGCACATTATCATTTATTTGGCTTCCATTAAATGCAATAATATTTGTTCGTATCATTCAAGGAATAGGTTGGGGTCTTGCATCAACTGGCGCGGCTTCAATTTTTTCTGATATTATACCTGTTGAGAAACGTGGTGAGGGAATGGGATATTATTCACTTTCAATGATAATTTCTATGGCTTTATCCCCTATGGTTGCAATAGTAATAATGAACTTATATAGTTTTGAAAATATTGCGATTACATCAATAGCTTTAGTGGTTATAGGTGTCCTATTCATTAGCCAGGTTAAAATACCTAAAAAAGTTTTCGAAATCTGTAAATCAAATAAAAAGTTTTCGTTGGTAGATTCCTTTGAAAAAAAAGCTGCACTGCCATCTTTATTATGTTTCTTCCTTGTAATTACATTGTGTGGAATTATGAGTTATATAATGTTATATGGGATGGAACTTAAAATAACTTCAATTTGGATTTATTTTGTTGGATTTATAGCAATAATATTAGTAACTAGACCTTTTTTTGGAAAGGTATTTGATAAAAGAGGACATATGGAAATAATAATTTTTGGTTCAGTTGCTCTAATTATAGGCCTTATACTATTATCATATGCAAGTTCTATCTCATCACTTATAATAGCTTCTATATTTTATGGTCTTGGATATGGAGCTGTACAACCTACGCTGCAAGCTTGGGCAGTAAATCGTTCACCAGATAACCGAAAAGGAGCTGCTAATGGGACTTTCTTATCTTCTATGGATTTGGCCTATACAGTTGGTTCAATTCTTCTGGGTTCTATCGCAGGGTACAAAGGTTATGCAGTTATGTATAGATTTTCTTCTATATTTGTAGTTTTACTTTTAATGATATACACATACAAACTAGTTAGAAACAATATAAATATAAAACAAGACTTAAGCGAAGATGAAGAAGTAATAGCTTAATGACATGTTAATAATAAAATGTAAATTTGGTTATATTAATATTGGAATATCTATTATTAAGAGAAGAGTAATTAATAATTATTTTGTTATCTTAATTAATGTAAGGAGGGTTTTTCAATGTCACATATAGACAAAAAAAACAATCAAGAAAGTAAAAAGACTAGTTTAAAAACAAAAAAAGAATTATATAAAGTGAAAGAAGAAACTGCGAGTGGAATAGGAGTTTCTAAACAATCGAAAAAAATCATGAAGAGTGTAATAAATTAATTTTTAAGATTCATTATAACAATATTTTTTCTTTTATAACACCAGTTGATACTGCATTTATATATATGTATCACAAGTATAAATTTACTTCATATAATATTGATGTAGATAAAAATTATTAATGAGGTGTAATTATTGAAAACATATTTAAACGATCCCGTTGAAGGTATGCCACAAATGGCTAATATGTATGGAATGAATCCAATGATGGAAATGCAATGCATGTATAATATGATGATTTGCATGTATAATATGATGAGTATGCAAAGCATGTACCTGATGAATATGCAAAAGATGTATCCGATGATGAGTGGGATAGACGGAATGAACTCTATGATGGAGATCGACATGAAAAATGATGACAATATGCGATTCCCTATTCCAATGCTAGCAAAACTTGAGCAAATTTCACCTACTGAAATTCAAATTAGCTATGACATAGATGTTGATGTAAGGTTAGGAACGAAGGCAACTAATTACTGGATCAAAGATACAGTGAATGTTAGACCACAAGTTATAGCTACTCTTGGTAAAAATGATAATGTGAATGCTGGAAATTCGCTTACGGATGATATGGTTAGAATAGATTCAAAGAATGGTTCAGCAAAAACATTTATATTAACTTTTAATCGAGTTATTCCTAAAGGGGCAGAGTATATGCTAATAATTTGCTATGTAACAGTTAAAGGAGCACCTCCTTACAGTGGAGATAATGGGATGGCTACTTTCATTGGTGAATAAAAAATATTAATATGTAACTTAACTGATATATTAAAAATCCATCTGGACTCCAGATGGATTTTTAACATTCTTAATTGCTTAACAAGTTTATTAATGTATCTAAATCAAAACTTAATTTTTGAAGTACAGGTGTTTTACTTGTTTGCAGTGGAGATACCTTATTAAGGTCAGATGCGAGCGCCACATAATTCTTGTTTGTTGCATCAGTTTTAGCGCTTTTTCTAACAGCTTTTATAACTGCACGTTGAGACTTTAAAGCATCTTTTTTAGATTTTAAGGTTTTGTTAGTATTATAGTTCTTCTTAATCGTTTGTTTTTCTGATTTTATTTGACTGGCATAAGGTGCTCTAGCTGAGTCATTTTGAGTTGTGACTACCTGAGCATCAGTTTTGGTTTACAAGATTAATTATATATTTTAAATATGGTATAATTAATGACTAATTGTGTAAAATTATGTGAAATTATATAGAAGGAACGAAGTTGAATTGAGTAGACTTTATTTCTTTTTATGAAAAAATAAATTCCAATTTATAGAAATATGATATAAATATAAAGTCAAATCATAAAATCTTAACACAATCTTTATACGAATGGGCGTATCTTTATACTAATTTAGCATAATATATATACTGAATTTGATATAATATGTTCACTATCAAGTGGATGAATAATAAATGCGATTATAGTTAGTAATTATTATAGAAAATATGGAAATACAAGTAGTTAATAAATGAGATTGAAATGAGGGGTGTGATTTTTATGGAGAAAGTTCTAAGTGCAATTTGCGAGTTTTATAAAGAAAATGGATATGATTTTGTAAAGCCGATATATATTAATAGTTTAGTTGAAATGACAAAAGATGAAACATTAGAAATAGTAGAAGTGCTTAAGGATAAAGGTTATATAGCTGAGATAAGGTGGAAAGGTGAAAATAAATGTGAATTTTACCTAAATGATCTTGGAAAACAAAAAATATTGCATATTTAATTTATAGAAGGTAGAACCTATCATGTATAGTAGGAAATGTGGGAAAATTATAAAATAGAATAAATTATATAATAGAGGTGTATTTATGTTTTCAAAATTAAGGGAATTGTTAATAGGTAAAACACTAAAAACAGAAGAATTAGAAGGAGAAAAATTAAATGTTTTTTGGGGATTACCTATATTATCTAGTGATGCTATTTCTTCCGTGGCATATGCCGGGGAAGAAATTTTATATGTGTTAATTGGAATTATGGGTATTATGGCATATAGGTATATGTTATCTGCCGCATTATGTGTTATTTTATTATTAATTTTACTAGTGTTGTCTTATCGCCAGACAATTGACGCCTACCCAAATGGTGGTGGCTCATATATAGTTGCGCATGAGAATCTTGGCATAAAATCTGGACTTACAGCTGGTGCATCGCTTACTGTTGATTATATACTCACAGTTGCTGTTAGTATAAGTGCTGGTACAGCTGCAATAACTTCGGCTATCCCATCACTTCTTAATCATAAAGTATCTATAGCTCTTGTTATGTTAATAATTTTAACAATTGGTAATTTAAGAGGAACGAAGGAATCATCTAAAATTTTTGGGGTTCCAACATATTTGTTTATTGTCTCTTGTATAGTTCTTGTTATAACTGGTCTTATAAGGCATTATGTTTTTAATTATTCACCAACGCCTCTGTATTCAATTCCAAAGCAAATAGGTGACATTACGGTATTTCTATTTCTTAGGGCTTTTGCTTCAGGTTGTACTGCATTATCAGGGATTGAAGCAGTAAGTAATGGAATTCCTAATTTTAAAGAACCATCTCAAAAACATGCAAAAGCTGTTTTAGCTTTACTTGCTTGTTTAGTTCTTTTTATTTTTGGTGGTTTATCCTTCTTAGCAACAATTTATCATCCAGTACCTGTTGCAGATGTGACCGTGTTTGCACAAATTGCTCAGCAAGTTTTTGGAAAGGGCATAATATTTTATATTATTCAAGTCGCTACTGCGTTTGTTTTAGTAATGGCTGCAAATACAGCTTATGCTGGGCTTCCATTGCTACTTTCGTTAATGGCACAAGATGGATATGTTCCAAGGCAGTTTTCACAAAGAGGAAAGAGATTAAGTTTCTCAAATGGGATAATAGTGTTAGCGGTAGCAGCTGGTATACTAATTATTGTGTTTAAAGGTGATACTCATTTGCTTTTGCCATTATATGCAGTAGGTGTGTTTTTATCTTTTACATTATCGCAAGTTGGAATGTTCCTCAAATGGACAAGAAGCAAAGAAGAAGGCTGGAAACATAAGGCTGCTATAAATGGATTAGGTGCTATTCTAACTTTTATTACAGTAATACTTATAGGTGTGACAAAGTTCGTTCATGGAGCTTGGTTAGTTTTTATTATAATACCTATACTTGTTTATATGATGCTAAAGATAAAAAATCATTATAACAAAGTAGTAAAACAAATTAAGTTATCCAATGATGAAAGACCTAGTATTAAAATAAAAACAAATAATGATCAACATGTAATAATACTTTTAGGTACATTAAATAAGACTTTTTTAAAGTCATTAAACTGTGCCAGATGTTTATCTAATAATGTAGTTGCTTTTCATGTGTCAACTGATCCAGCAACCACTGAAAAATTAAAAATTAAATGGAAGGAATATAACCCTGGAATTCCATTAATAATTGAACACTCGGCGTATAGAGACGTTATAGAACCATTAATGAATTTTATAGAGTCTGAGGATCGTGCATCGAAACATGGAGAAACAGTAACAGTTGTAATATCACAATTTGTTATTACTAAGTGGTGGCATAATATACTCCATAACCAAACTGGATATTTTATAAAGAGTATGTTATATAAAAATAGAAATGTTGCAGTCCTAACTGTACCGTATATAATAAAAGAGTAGATACTCAAAAATCCTTAGTCTAGGCTAAGGATTTTTTTTAATAGATCTACTAAATGTATGAGGTAGTAAATGTATTAGGAAGGTGATGGAAAAATTGAAAAAAGGTGAATTTGACGAGAAGGTTTTTAAAACTTTTAGTAATAATGGGTATGAAGAAATTAAACGTATAAGTACAAATGCTTTTGAAACCATAGTAATTATGACTTTGTTCACAATGTTATCACTGATATTTAGAAAAATTGGATTTCATGAGTCAAATGTAATAATAGTATTTATCTTAGGGGTATTATTTGTAGCAAAAAATACTGATGGATATGTTTATGGTATTTTGTCTGCAATAATTGGAGTGTTAGCATTTAATTTTTTCTTTACTATACCATATTATAGCTTTTTAGTTTACAGATCAGATTACCCCGTAACCTTTGTTGTTATGCTGATAGCCGCAATTATTACAAGTACTTTAACTTCAAGAGTTAAAACACAAGTCAAGATATCTTTTGTGCGTGAAAACAGGATGCGAATTTTATATAAAATTAATAATTTATTGCTTACAGCAAAAGATAAAAAACAAGTAGTCGAATTTTGTGGCGAAAATTTAATTGACATGTTTGACAGAACTATTATGATAGCAATTGTAGACAATAAAAACATTTTACAAAAACCCAATATCTATATATTTAACGATCAATACAATAAAAATATTTTTGAGTCGGGTATTGAGGTAGAAGGAACTAAAAAATGTTTTAAGACAGGTAAATCAGTAGGTGTAGAAGCTGAAATCCCAATAGTTAGTGTTGGATACTATCATCCAATTACAGGGCAAAATAAAATACTTGGAGTTATTGGGATAGCTTGTTTTGATGAAAATATTTTATCGGAAAATGAAAAAATCCTTTTACAGTCCGTTTCTACACAAATGGCATTAGCTATTGAAAGAGAAGATTTATATGAAAAGAAAAGACAGGTAAATTTGGAGAAGGATAGAGAAAGGCTTAGGGGTAACCTTTTGAGGTCAATATCGCATGATTTAAGAACTCCACTAGCTGGAATATTAGGGTCTGTTTCTACCATTAGTGATAATTATGACATGCTTGATAATGATATAAAAAAAGAGCTTATACAAAATATTTATGAAGATACAAGCTGGCTGATACACTCAGTTGAAAATATATTAAGCATGACGAGATTAGATGAGGGTAGGCTTGAAATTAAAAAAGATGTGGAGATTGTTGAAGAGATTATTTCTGAATCTATATCTAAAGTTACTAAGTTTTCAGGAAAACATAATATTAAGACGGACTTACCAGAAAAAATGATTATATTATTTGTAGATGGATTATTAATAGAACAAGTGCTTATTAATTTAATTGATAATGCTATAAAGTATACACAAAGTGATTCTATTATAGAAATCAAGGTTTCACAAAAGGAACAAAATGTACTATTTGAAGTGTCAGACAATGGCAAGGGGATACCCAAAGAAGACATAGCATATATATTTGATAGATTTTATACGAAAACTAATGGTATTTCCTTAAAAAAAAGAGGCATAGGACTGGGGCTTGCTATTTGTAAATCTATTATAGAAGCACATGGTGGTCAGATGGAGGCACTTAACAACTCGTCAGGTGGAGCAACTTTTAAATTTAGTTTACCTATAATAAGGAGTGATGGCAATGAAAATAAAGCCTTTGATCTTAATAGTTGAAGACGATAAACCCATTCAAAAATTTATGAAAATTTCCCTAGAGGCGCAAGGGTATAAGTGTATGGAAACTGAGCTTGGGAATACTGCAATAACACTTATTTTTTCCCATAATCCAGATATAATAGTTTTGGACTTAGGACTACCTGATATTGACGGACTTGATGTTATAGAGAAAGTTAGGGAATTCACAAAAGCTAAGATAATAGTTGTTTCAGCACGTGGACATGAAAGAGAAAAAGTTGAGGTTTTAGATAGAGGAGCAGATGATTATTTGACTAAGCCATTTAGCGTGGCAGAATTTTTGGCTAGAATTAGAGTTGCACTTAGACATTTCAATCAAAACATTAATTCACAAGGTAATGAGCAATCAGTATTTATGGTAAAGAACCTAAAAATAGATTTTGAAAAACGTAGGGTTACAATTTTAGATAAAGAAATACATCTAACACCAATGGAGTATAAATTAATTGAGTTAATGTCGAAATATTCAGGACGTGTTTTAACTCACAAGTTTATAGTTGATGAGATTTGGGGGAATTATTTTGAAAATGATACACATTCTCTTAGGGTATTCATGGCCAATATAAGAAGAAAAATAGAGAGTGATCCTGCGCAACCACAGTATATATTAACTGAGGTTGGAGTAGGGTACCGTTTAATTGATGAATAACTCGGAATTTGTTATGATACATATCAGTTTCCAGAGCTTATGAGGCATTATGTAGCTAATGGGTCAAGACTTTATTTGAACCCCACTGCGGTAATAGAAGAAATTCAAAAGGAGAGGAGTAGACAAGCATATTATGCTGGTAGTAAGGATAATGTACAAGAAAGTGTTGAAATTGCAAGACGTCTTTGTGTTGAGAACCTAATTACGGGCAATCCAGACTACAGACCTGAAATTTATAAAAAGTTCCTATAAAATTAAAAGTAAAATGCTCCATTTATAAGTATTATAAATGAATGATCTAAAAGCCAAAATCTGCTAAATAGAGCTCTCTGTGTTATTATATTCAGATGATAAAAACTTATAAACATAATATATCCATAAATAAAATATTATGTAGGGGGAATGGAGAAGTGATTAAAAAATTAAATTCAGCCGTAATGGCACTTGTAGTAATTTTGTGTTGTAGTTTTACTAGCGTATATGCAGATTCTGCGTCAGATAAGGCAAAAATTCAGCAGGTTCAAACTCAAAGAAGCGATATTGAAAATAAAGTAGAGATGATGAATAATCAGAGTAAAACAATTATGTTTAAAATTAATAAGAACGAAAGTAATATAATTATAGTGCAAAAGGATATTAAACAAACCAAAGCAAATATTACAAAAGCTGAGGCTGATATCAAAGCTGAACAGCTCATTTTTGATAAAAGAATGAGAGTAATGTATATGAATGGGTCATCTAGCTATATAGACATAATGCTTAGAGCAAATGGGATAGATGATTTTATATCCAGATTAGAAAATATCAAAACAATAGTAACCTTTGATCAAAAGACTATTAATGATTTGAAAACAAAAGAGGCAGCAATTAATTTAAAGAAGGTAGCTCTAGATACAGGCAGTACAAAGTTGCTATCTTTAAGAGCGGATAATAAAGAAGAGTTAGCTATTTTAACAAAGCAAAAGGCTGACCAAAATGTATTGGCATTAAAACTAGATGCTTTAGAAAATAAGTATGGTGCACAGCTAGTAATAGACCAAGCCACTGCAGCAAGACAAGCCTTTGCAGCAAAACAAGCTACGCAGGCAAGAAAAGCTACACAAGCTAAACAAGTTGTCAGAAATCTCAAGGCAGCTAGGTCTAATACAGTACAAGCGAGTCCTATAGTAATCAAAAATGCAGCAATTAAATATACAGCAAGTGATTTGAACTTGCTAGCTAGATTAATAACTGCAGAAGCTGGAGGAGAATCTTACAATGCACAGGTTGCTGTTGGTGCAGTAGTTATAAACAGAGTTAGGAGCGGCAGTTTTCCAAACTCAATAAGTGCAGTTATCAATCAAAAGACAAATGGAACATATCAGTTTACACCAGTTCTAAATGGTAATATTAATAGACCTGCTCAGTCAAACGCTTTGAGGGCCGCAAATGAGGCACTTAGTGGAACTGATCCAACAAATAATGCACTGTTTTTTTATAGTGGTAGTGCTCCTGCAGGTTCATCACAATCGGGTTCTATAAGGATAGACGCTTTAACATTTCTTAGCATATAGTAAAACTGAATACAGAATACTTATAGTATTTACCTAGAGGGGAGTTCACTTGTGGACGCCCCATAAGTATATATTTTTTTAATTTTTCATGACCAAACTCCCTAAATTACTGTTACATTAGTCAAGTTTGCTTTGCTGCCTTTTAAAACAGCATTATAATTCATCTAATAGGAAGGTGCATTATGGAAAAAACATATTGGAAACTAAAAAAGTTTGAAGAGCTGAAATCTGAAGAAATATATAAGATTTTAAAAATATAGATATGGTATATAAAAAATAATATAACATTTAATAAAATAGGAGATGATTTAAAATGAGTGAAACTTTGAAAATTATAGTATTAGAAAGCATCAAATCAATTAAAATAAGGATAAAATTGATTTTAAATAATAAACAATATACTGTGGATGAAGCATCCAATTCTACTGAATTTTTTAATGCTTTGGCACAAAATAGATATAGTGCAGATCTTATTATAATGGATATAGATTTAAAGAATGAAGATGGATTTAAACTTATTAAAAGAGTAAGAGAAAAAAACAAAGCAGTTCCTATAATGATTATAACTGCGAATAATCATAGGAATAATTTTATTAAAGGAATATCAGAAGGAATATCAGATTATATGTTGATACCATTTGAGGATATTATATTAAATAATAAGGTTCTAAAACTATTAAATTTATCTGAAAATTTAATAGAGAAAAAAGTAATTTTTAATTTACCTTTTTTTATACAAACAGAATTAAAAAAAGCTAATAAAGGAAAGTATAATGTTACTATTATGATGACAACTTTTTATAAACAAGTAAAAGATTTTTCCAATGAAATTGATAATGAATATAATAATATCTCAGGGTATATTTATGACAATTTAAAAAATATTTTTTGGGATACAGATATTTTTATTCCCTATGCTTCACAAAACTTTATAGGTGTGTTTCCTTTTGCTAGTGGAGAAAACAAAGACAAAATAAGTGGTAAAGTGGACGCTTGTTTTAATGATTTAAAATTGAAAGAACCTAAATTAAAAGATTACCATTTATCAAATGTATCATTAACATATCCACAGGATATTAAGGAAGATGAAGATATATTTTTAATATTGTTAGAAAAAACTAAAGAGGCAATAAAAGCTACTAAAAAACAATAATATTAAGTAACTGCATAAAAATACAAAGGGTAAATATATTTTAGGTACTTTACATAGCAACATAGTTGCAATACAATATAGTAACTAGGTTACATTACAAGGTAGGTGCTATAAATGTCCAATTCTTCTCAATTATTAAAAGGAATTTTAGAAGGTTGTATTTTAAAAATAATTTCTGAAAAAGAAACCTATGGTTATGAATTATATAATTCACTAAAAACCACAGGTTTTGACGACTTATCTGAAGGGACGCTATACCCTTTATTAATTAGATTGGAAAAAAATGAATTGTTATCATCAGTTAGCCGTGATTCGCCACTGGGACCAAAACGAAAATATTATTCTCTTACAAAAATAGGTCAAGGAGAACTAATAGATTTTTGCATGTCATGGGATAAAATTTCTAAATCAGTTAATAGGATATTGGGGGATGATGATCTAAATGATTAAAACAAGTTCATTAATAAAACAATTAAATAAATCAGCTAAGAACTTATCTGTAGAAAATAAAAAAATTTTTGATGATACTATCATCTATATGCGCATGTCAAATATCAAAACAAGAGATGCAGAAGAATTTCTTCAACAGATATTGGACAGCTTTTTAAATGCAGAGCAACAAGGGATAAGTATTGAAACCATGCTGGGTACATCTGATATTAAGCAGTATTGCAAAGAAATAGTAACCACTTACAAATCAAGCTATAATTATCTGTCACTTTATAGCGAATACATTAGGGATATAGGTATATTCATAGTAATATTATCAATTATTAATTACATTATACAAAATTTTAATACATTTATAAGAGGTGGGTTTGATAATATATCCTTTTATTTAAACTTTGATCCAGGTGTGATTTGTCAATTTTTGATTGTAGCGCCGCTGGTCAGTGCTTGTATGAGTTATCTTAAAAAGAGTTGTTTTAAGAAACCTTCTAAGGGTAGCAAAGTAAAAGAATTTTTTATAGGTTGGTTGTTATGTATGTTATTAACTTGCGTTATGGTTGTTTTTTTATTGGTTGTAGGTGAAGTAATATTATTTAGTTTAAATATAATTATTATTATTTTTGTGGGTATCTTATTATATTTTATAGGTGAATATTTAGTAGAAAAATGATACCGCATAATATAATCAGCTCATTGGGTTATTTAATAAATCTGTTATAGTGCTATAATAAATTAATCTAAAGTAAGGAGATGTTATCATGAATAAAACAACTGCTGAATTGGAACTACTCTATTCTGATACTAAAAAGGACCCTTTGCTAAAAAAGAGGCTACTTGAAACTCGCTTTGCGGCTGACCCCATGGATGCCTTTTGTAAAATAGCTTGTGATGTTGGACATTCTATAACTATTGGAGAACTTTTTGCAATTGGGCAGGAATATAGTGACAACCAATGCAAAAGCACAAACGGTGGAAACCCAAGCCCCTATGACTCATTTGACGATGCATTTGAAACATTTCTGGATTCTCTATAAATTGCGTATTAAATTTCATAATCTAATTACAAAAGTATCGATATAGTAATAAATGACTATAGTTAAAGTTTAATATATACCCTATAGAGTAGACGTCAAAAGCCACCCTATGGGGTATTTTTATGTGTTTTATGAATCTACTAATGACGAATTTATAGAGGAACATTGTTTTCTATACTGCGTTGGAGAAAAACCAGTATGGTATTTAAAATATCGGCAAAAATAGGTTCTATGATTAAAATTAAAAGTACAACTTATTTCATTAATACTGAGGTTGGTATTGCTTATATACATTTTAATGGCAGCAATTTTAAGTTCGCTAATATATTCAGTCAAGGTTTTACCAACTTCCTTTTTAAAGGCAGCTGAAAGATAATTTGGATGTATATGTAGGAAAGAAGAAATTTCTTGCAATGATAAATTATTTTCCACATTTTTTCTAATATAACTAATTGTACGATTTATAAGGGGGTTAAAAGAACATTCCTTGTATTTTTTTAAAACCTTAATAAAATCATCTAGCATTGCATATTCCACATTTTTAAGATCATCATTGTTAGATGTTTTATCAATAAGGTTAATATAATAATCACTTAGCATAAAGGCAGTCTCAGAATCCAGGCCTGTTTCAATTACTGCCCTTGTAAAAAGTGTACATGAAGCTATAATAGAATATTTAAGAGAGATAAAGGGCTCAACTGATAATTGTGCTCGTTCCATTGAGTTGATTTTATTCAAGGTTTCAATACTTTTAGTGTGGTCCATCTGTTGAATAGCTTGAACAAGCTTACATTCAAGCTCGTAGGGAGGATGAATATAAGCTGTATATCTATTTTTAGTCATCGTATGTTCAAGTTTAATGTAAATATCTTTCACGAATTTCACCTCACAAAAGTAGAGTTTAAAGGCTCTATTTTTTTATTAAAACTATATTGTATAGTACACAAAATTAATGTTAATAAAGTGTACAATATGTTAACATTATATACAAATTATAAAATTATAAATATATAATGTCAATATACAGTTTAATGATTTTGAAATAAATAAGTACTATTTAATGTGAGGTAGTGCTTGAATTTTTAAAGTTATGACAAGTATGTAATCGTTTTATATAAATTTACAAATATTATCTATGTGTAACTTTATTTGTTCTAACGTTGAATAATATATTCAAATAGTTCAGATAAAACAAAAAAATAGGGGGCAATCAATATGAAAAGTAAAAAATCCTTGAGTATTATTTGTGCGATTGCAGTAACATTATCTACCTTGGTTGGATGTTCGTCGAATACTGCTGGTTCGAGTTCGGGGACCGTAGTAGTTACATTAATTCAAAACAAGGTTGAAATCCAATCACAGCTTGAAGCTGCAGCGAAGACTTTTAATGAGTCTCAAACTGGTGTTAAAGTCCAAGTTTTAGGGTCTACAGGAGATAATTTAGTAACAACTTTGCAGTCACAATTTGCATCCGCACCAGCAAAGGCACCTACAGTTTTTACCTGTCAAAGCGGAAGTGAATTTGATAAATTCTTTAAGTATATGGCTCCAATGGATTCAGCAAAAGCATCAAAGAACATAGCTAAAGGACAAAAAGACGATGCAATGAAAAATGGAAAACTATATGGTTTACCATTGGCAATAGAGGGCATTGGATTAATATATAATAAAGCAATATTTAAAGCTGCGGGAGTTGATCCTACAAGTATTAAAACAATGGACGATTTAGATGCAGCATGTGCAAAAGTTGCAAAAGTTAAAGGCATTGTACATCCCTTAGCTTTTTCAAAAGAAACTTACTTTCAGTTTATGCATCCATTTAACTGGCCATTTGCAGTAATGAGCAATTACAAAGAGGTTATTCCAAAGGTTATAAGCGGACAACTAAAATTAAAAGATGTTCCCGAGGTTAAACAATTTGCAAATGACTTAACAAAGCTAAAACCATATACAAACCTTGCTTTGGACAGCTATGATGATCAGGTTGCAGGATTTGCTCAAGGTAAATATGCTATGATTCACCAAGGTAACTGGGCACAATCAATAATCGATCAATACAAAGTTAAGTTTGACTATGGTATGATTCCAATGCCGGTTAATGGTAATACTTCACTTGCAGTAGGTAACACAAATTTTTTCCATGTAAATAGTGCAGCAACAAAAGAGCAACAAGCAGGAGGAATTAAGTTCCTTGACTGGTTACTAACTAGTCCAGCAGGACAAAAGATCGTTACTAATGAATTTAAAGTAATTCCTGCATACAATGGTTTCGATACTAGTAAATTACCTGTTTTAGCACAGGAAGTTTCTAAATATTCAAAGAGTGGAAAGACAGTGCCATGGACTTTCAATCTATTCCCAGCAGGTGTTGACAAAGATTGTACAAGTGCAATGCAAGAGTTTTATGCTGGTAAAATAAAAACAGATCAATTGCTAGATCAAATACAAGAAGTTTGGAAAAATGCAGCACAAAAATAGAGAATTATTATAAGATTTAACACTACAAATGAGAGCCCCTTATATGAGGCTCTTATCTATATAAAAATGTAGAAAGGGAGAGTGAAATAAGCTATGAATAAAAAGGTTAAAGGCAAAATAACTACTGCTTTGTTTGTTATTCCATCCTTGTTTGTATTTATAAATGTGGTTATTATTCCTTTTATTATGGGTACGGTATACTCGTTTACAAATTGGGATGGTTTTGCTTTTAAAGGATCCAGCTTTGTAGGATTTAAAAATTACTCTGATTCTTTTGGAGATGGTAAATTTCTTTCATCCTTTTGGCTAACAACAAAATATACTATTGCTATGATCATACTTGTTAATATAATAGGGCTTTCACTAGCAATTCTAGTAACCTCAAAGATTAAGTACAAGAATTTTTTTAGGGGAGTGTACTTTGTACCTAACTTAATTGGCGGACTAGTTTTAGGTTTTATATGGCAATTTATATTTACAAAGTTATTCCAAAGCATTGGTGAAATGACACATACATCAAAAATATTCTTTAATTGGCTTAATGATCCAACTATGGCCTTTTGGGCTTTAGTTATTGTAGGTGTATGGCAAATGTCAGGGTATGTAATGATAATATATATAGCTTCTATACAGAGTATATCTGAAGAAGTTCTAGAAGCAGCTGATATAGATGGGGCAAACAAGTGGAGTATATTTAAAAATATTACACTCCCACTAATAGCTCCTGGTTTTACAATAAGTTTATTTATTACATTATCTAATGCTTTCAAACAGTATGATACTAACTTATCATTAACCAATGGTGGTCCATATGGGAAAACTGAACTAATTACTATGAATATCTTTCAAACAGCTTTTAGCTCTAATAAGTATGCACAGGCACAAGCAAAGGCTATCATGTTTTTCTTGGTTATAATGGTCATTACTATTATACAAATTTATATTACTAAGAAAAGAGAGGTTGAAATGTAATGAATGAGAAAGTAAAAGGTAAAGGTAAATCTAAATCGCCCAAAATTATTGTTATACTAGGTTTTATTGTAGCAGCAATAACCTTATTTCCTATGTATATTATGGTAGTAAATTCTTTCAAAGGAAGAGAACAAATATTCACAGATACATTGGGACTACCTAAATCATTGGATTTTTCTTATTACTTAGCAGCAATTAATAAGATGAACTTTTTTCAAGCATTATTCAATTCTCTTACTGTAACAATAATAAGTACTGTTATAATAGTAGTCTTATCTTCAATGACAGCTTGGGCTTTAGTGCGAAGTAGTTCAAAGATTGCGGATATTATATTAATGATTTTTATAGTAACAATGCTTATTCCTTTTCAATCGGTTATGATTCCATTAATGCAATACATGAATAGCTGGGATATAAGTTCAATTAACTTTTCAATGATAAATACATTTTATGGTCTTATTTTTATGAATGTGGGTTTTGGAAGTAGTCTTGCTATTTTTTTATATCATGGTTTTATAAAAGGAGTTCCACGTTCATTAGAAGAAGCTGCAATGATAGACGGATGTAACAAGTTTCAGATTTTCTGGAAAATAGTATTTCCTACCCTAAAGCCAGTTACAGCTACAGTTGCTATATTAAATGTAATAGGGATATGGAATGATTATTTATTGCCATCGCTAGTATTAAGAGATCCTAATTTAAGAACAATTCCACTTGCAACATTTTATTTCTTTGGTGAATTTACAATACAATGGAATATGGCAATGGCAGGGCTTGTTCTTACAATTTTGCCAGTAATCATTTTCTATTTATTTTCACAGAAATATATTATTAAAGGGTTTATGGCTGGAGCTATTAAATAATAAAATACTAGAAGTATAAGACAAATATATGAGAAAGTGAGTATAAAATATGAAAAAAGATTGGATTATAAGCGATAATAGTTTAAAAACAAAAGATCTTCTAAAAAATGAAAGTATATTTAATGTTTCAAATGGATATTTAGGCATTAGAGGTAATTTTGAAGAGAAGTATCCTGATAATTATCCAACAACTAGAGGAACATACATAAATGCATTTTATGAAGAGGTTGATATACAGTATGGAGAAAAGGCTTATGCATTCCCAGAAACTATGCAAAAAATTGTAAATGTTATAGATGCACAGGATGTTAATATAATAATAGGTGGAAAGAAATTTTCTTTATTTGAGGGAAGTGTAAAAAGCTTTAATAGATATCTTGATATGGAAGCAGGGTGTTATATAAGAGAAATATGGTGGGTTTCACCGCAAGGATTAGAGATCAAAATTAAAATAACAAGATTAGCATCATTTAAATATTTAGAGTTATTTGTTATTAATTATGAAATAGAAAAAGTGAATTTCGATGATGAAATCATTATAGAATCTGGAATTAACGGTGATGTAATAAATTATACAGATCCAGGTGACCCACGAGTAGGAAAAGGAAATGCTAATATATTATCTGTAAAATCTGTTGAAGCAAAAAATGGAATTATGCAGATAATAGCACAAACGAAAAACTCTAAGAAAATTACAGCAGTAGCTACAAAACATAGCTGCAATGTTAATTGTAAAACCACTTTTGAAAGGACAAATAAATGTGTAAAAGCGGTTTTCAAAATTGAGAAGGGGAAGGATGTAATTAATTTTACTAAATATAATGTATATACAGATTCAAGGCGTTATAAAAACCCCGGTATATACGGTATAGATTTATTAGAAAAGATTAGTAATGAATCTTTTGAAAAGTTGATGTTGCAGCAAAAAAATTATTTAGATGAATTTTGGTACTTAGCTGACATCAATATAGAAGGCGATGAAAAGCTTCAGCAGGGGGTAAGATATAGTATATACCAACTTCTTCAGGCAGTTGGCAAAGATCCTAAAAGTAATATAGCAGCAAAGGGCTTAAGTGGAGAGGGATATGAAGGACATTATTTCTGGGATACAGAAATCTTCATTTTACCATTTTTCACATTATGTAACCCAAAGCTTGCGAAGGGTTTACTAAAATATCGTTATTCAATTTTAGATAATGCAAGAGAAAGAGCAAAGGAGCTGGGACATAAAAAGGGAGCAGCATATCCTTGGAGAACTATGATAGGAAAGGAATGTTCTGCTTATTTTCCAGCAGGAACAGCTCAATATCATATTAATGGTGATATTGCATATTCATATATTCAATATTATTTAGCAACAGGTGATATAGATTTTATAAAAGAATATGGAGCGGAAGTTATTTTCGAAACAGCTAGAATATGGCTTGAAATAGGTCATTTCCATAAGGAATTATTTAAAATTGATACAGTTACTGGTCCAGATGAGTATACGGCTATAGTAAATAATAATTATTATACAAATGTTATGGCAAAATATAATTTAAAATGGGCATCAAAATTATATCATCAGCTAAAAGAGTTGGATGCGAAAGTACTAAATAAATTGAGTAATAAAATAAAGCTTAGCGAAGAAGAAGTTCAAAAGTTTGAAAAAGCTTATGAAAATATGTATTTACCTTATGATGAAGAACTAAAGATAAATGCTCAAGATGATACCTTCTTAAGTAAAGCTGTATGGGACTTTGAAAATACGCCAAAAGAAAACTATCCATTACTATTAAATTATCATCCATTAACAATCTATAGATATCAAGTATTAAAACAAGCGGATACTGTACTTGCTCATTTCCTTGTGGAAGATGAATCAGATTATGATACTATTAAAAATTCATATGATTATTATGAGAAGATAACAACTCATGATTCATCATTATCTTGCGCTGCATATAGTATTATGGCATCTAAGATAGGGTACGCTAGCAAAGCATATAAATATTTTATAGAAACAGCTAGATTAGATTTAGATGATACTCATGGAAATACAAAAGATGGGATTCATACTGCTAATATGGGTGGAACATGGATGGCAATAGTATATGGTTTTGCAGGGCTTAGAATAAAGGAAGATTATATTTCACTTTCACCAAAACTTCCGCAAAAGTGGAATGAACTTAAATTTAGATTTTTGTATAAGAGCAATTATGTTCAAGTACATATGAAAAAAGATAAAACAGAAATAGTAAGCCAAAGTCATTCGTTAGTTAAGTTAAAAGTTAACAATAAATTATATGAACTTGTTTGTAATGAAAAATTAGAAATAGAAAATTAATTTAGGCTGTTAATTTTAAAGAAAATGAAAGTACATTAAAAATTTTAAATTGGGAAGTATAACTATAATATTAAGATTTTTTAGTATAAGTAATTATTTAATATCAATAAAGATATAAAAGGAGGGATATTCATGGATTGTTCAAAAATAAAAGAAATTAATGGAATAGATCATGTTGGAGATGTTCCAAGTGCAAAGAAAGGAATAGTTGATTTTCTTTCTGGTGAGGACAGATTTAAAGATTCAGTACCAAAAGAGACACTTAATTCCTATAAGAAGGGTCGCGAAATAGCAGTAGAAATTGAAAATATTTTGAATGGTGATCAAAGAGCTTATTAAATTTGAATATTTCACAAAAGTAGGTACAGAAATTTAATTCTGTACCTACTTTTATATCAAAAATTTATAGTAGATTTCGACGCTAAATATTATTTTATTAAAATTTTTGAACGTTAGATGCCTGAGGGCCTTTTGGCCCATCTACTACATCGAATTGAACTTCTTGACCCTCATGTAAATCTTTCTTTGGTCCTTCTTCTTTTATTGATAAATGGTGAACAAATACATCTTCACCATCTTGAGCTGATATAAATCCATATCCTCTGCTAGCATCATACCATTTTACAATACCTGTTATCATAAAATTTTATCCCCCTTGTTATTTATTATGTGATAATTTAGAACGTTTAGTAAATCTGTCATTATTTGCATCTATTTTTTCACCATTTTCAATACCGATATCACTTCCATCATGTGGATACATCTTCCTTAGTTCAGCATTACTTTTCTTATCAGATTTTAAGTGACTTTTATTGTTGTCCATAAATATCCCTCCCTAATATGTTATTATATAATATTAATATTTCCCTAATACTATAAAAATATATGTTCAAAAAAAATTACTAAAAATGGTACTAAATTTAAAAAAAAATAAAACTTATTTAAAATTACCCTATGATTACCCCTACCTTAGGTAATATATCGAGTATTTTTGAAGCAGCATGACAGGTATTAAAATTCTTAGTTGCGTCACTTCCCGCAGATAAACCGAAATGAACGCCACCAGCCCAAGACTGAATCGAACTTACGTCATACACTATTCCATTTACGGACACATAGGCAGCATTACTACCAATACCATTATATTTTGATAATTCATCTAATGTGAATTTTTGTTGCCTTTTATAAAACTCTTCAAAATTATCTTTGATAATATCTTTATTAATATTTGTGTACGTCTTATAAGATGTATTGCCTTCCATAGTGTATTTACTTTCATATTCATCAGTATCTAAAGACGTTACAGGTTTTACGGGTACTATATAGTAGGTTGGATAATAAATTAGCATTTTGCACCTCCTAGTTGTAATCTTTACAATAGATCTTAAAGTAAGACTTTGGAAACTCCATAGTGTGTAAAAATAATGGGCTTCTTTTCCCATATCAATTTTTTCAAAAGAAATGACTATGCAATAAATTATTGAACTTTTGATGAAAACTATAAATAACCTAGCAATCACACTAGGTTAAAATTCTACCCATATTTTTTTTATAGGACATAAACACAAGCTATCATTATTTAATACTTTCATTTACGTACTCTTCATCAACCTCTTTAAAAATATCTTCATTAATACTTCTGTATGTGTTATGAACTTCATCATCGTAAGTGTTGTACCAAGTCTTATATTCATCATCATCTAAATATATTACAGGTAATAAATAGTAAGGTGTGCTATAAATCATCATATTCTTTCCTCCTATTTGTAGTCATCGCA
>Ga0209123_1001655_pt1 | contig 21224 bp, 15 predicted proteins | sample BarGraIncu00431A_FD_184500 | JGI IMG/M metagenome (GOLD analysis project Ga0209123, IMG submission 184500) | Arctic peat soil microbial communities from Barrow, Alaska, USA - Barrow Graham LP Incubations 004-31A (SPAdes) (version 2) | ecosystem: Environmental > Terrestrial > Soil > Wetlands >... | reverse complement strand
TAGTGGGTAGTCGGTAGTAGGTAGTGGGTAGTGGGTAGTAGATAGTTGAGAGTCAGTAGTTGGAAGTAAAAAAGCTTCTCTTACCGCTTCTTTACTTACCTCTTGCCTCTTACCTCTTACCTCTTCTCCTTTACCTCTTACCTCTTCTTTACTAAGTATATAGTTCTCCGCTGCAATCTTACTCTCTCCATACGGTCCTTTCGGACTTGGAACAACATCTTCGGTCAAAATATCTCCTATCACCCTGTCTGCAGCCGCTTTTACCGAACTAAAGAAAATAAATTTTTTAGCTTCTGAAGTAAGATACCAATCATATATTGTCTGAGTCAATCCTGTATTGATATCAAAATAGATCTGTGAACCTGTTTTATTCTTCGTATCGTGCGCTTTTCCGGCTAAATGAATAACTATATCCATCATGGGCATATCGTTCAAATCTGGCCAGCTAAATGTCTTTATCACGCCATCTTTTAAAGGTGACACAATATCCAACCCGTAAATATTATGCCGGTCTTTCAGGGCAGCAACCAGGTTACTCCCTACAAAGCCGTGAATGCCGGTGATAAGTATATTCATATTAATTTTTAATTTCTTTTGTAAACAAGAAAATTTTTCTATTTTTATATCGTTTTGAAATTAGGATTATTTCAATCTTTGGTTCTAAATCAGCATCATTTGTATTACTACTAACGACTTTTTATTTCTATTTCTATTTCTATTCCTATTTCTACTTTCTATCACTACCTTCTACTTACTACTTTCTACTTTCTACTTTCTACCTTCTACTTTCTACCTTCTACTTTCTACCTTCTACCGACTACTTTCTACTTTCTACCTACTATAAACTATTTTTTCCCAAGCAAGCTATTTATTATTCCCAATAATCCAATGTAATACCGATAAGGGTAATATAAAAAGACGAATGAATGCTTTTTGATATTATATTTTTGAACCATAAAAGTTTTAGAGGGAAACAACACACCGAAAATATACTTTATTTTATCTGAAAATTTTTGATTGTTTTTCAAATAATCAAAATGAAGTGAACGTTTAATTTTAGACTCTATTTCAATACTCTTCAGATAACTAATGAACAAGTGCTCATCTTCTTTGGTGAGCAAAAAACTATATTTTTGAATGATATCAGTTGGTACAGTAGCTTGTATATAATTATGGTTCATTACTATATATTTAAATACAATTTCTTCGCATTTATATTGTTTACAAGTCTCTGTAAATTTTGACCAATTCATCGTATCCGAAACTCTTTCAAGAAGATTGGTTATATCATTGAAACAAGTAAATTGAACATGACCTGTTTGAAAATGTTTATCAAGATGTAAACACAGATGAATAAGTAGATCGTACGTATTTAATGTATAAACGTTTATTCCGTTTATTGTAGTTGGAACAGCATTTTTCCACAATTCAGGGACAAGAACATTGTATTTTTCAGTTTTACTATGAAGCTTTACATGTATTTCAACAGATACACCATCACGAACCATAGCAGGATAATGAATAAGTTCAAATTTTGATAAAACTGATTCTGATAAACTTATTTCTGATGGTTTGTACCCTAAATTTGAAAGAATCTCAAGGCATTTTTCTCCATCTTTATCCTTTACCAACAAATCTATATCACTAAACTGACGTAGACCAATATCCTGATAGAGCCATTCGGAAAGATAAATGCCTTTCAAAGCAATCAAAGGTATGTTTTGAAAAGAAAATTCTTCTGCAATTTTCCTGAAATGTTCGTAAAGTATTGTACTCCGGCTAAATGTTTTGTAATATACCTGTTGTAATTTAGTTTTTACAGTTTCAGGAATTAGTAAACTGTTTGTAAGGAGGGGTAGTTTCTTATATAGCAAAGGCCCTATACCCCTGTCAATGATAGTTGAAATCAAATAATCCCAGTTCAGAATCAATGGAATTAGACTGTTAATTAGTTCTAATTCTTTAGAACTTGGTTTTATTTTTACAGAGGAAAGAATGAGTTTATCTTCTGATTGTAATAACATATTTCTATATATTATTCAAAATATAAATGAATTGATAAAATGTAATATATTCATTATAAATCAATCTATCAAAAATAAATTGTTATTGAACGAACATTAGATGTTAATTAGATAATTGAGGAAATATAGATAATATTCACTTCAAGTAATTATGGACTAGACTTAAATACAACTCAACGACTACTTCTTTTGAATAATTAATATTTATATCGTTAAACCCATTTTTTCCCAATTGTTTTAAATCTTCTTTTTCAATTGATTTAAGCAGATTAACAATTTGAATTACTTTTTTATTCTGATCTTTTTCTTCAATCAAATATGCGCAGTTTTTATCTTTTAAGAAATTTATTATTGGGGTATTTGAACCTGAGCATACAATCATTGGTTTTGCACAAGCCATAATTGTATAAACTTTTGAAGGAAAACCCTGACCTTCCATTGATGGTGACATGAAAATAAATTGAAGATCGGAATAAGCAATTAATGAAGGTATCGTTTCTCTGTTTTGATATGGTATTATATGAACTTTAGTTAATTTATTTAAAGTAATTTCTTTCTCAATAAATTCTTTCATTACACCCTCACCAATTATAAAAAACTCAATATTTTCATTTCGTAATTGTATTGCAATTTCCACCAATGGATCCCAATCCTGTGCATGTCCAATATTACCTGCATACATCAATTTTAACGAGCCTTCTAATTTGGGGAAATAATCACGATCTACATCAATTTCGTTTACAGATAAAGGTTTGTAAATTGAAGTGTCTACAAAATTAGGTATAATAATTAATTTTGTTTTGTCTTCAAATCTATTAATTATTGTATTATAAAAGATTTTATCAATGGTCGTTACTTTATCTGAGTAATTATAAACAAATTTCTCTAACCACTTTAATACAGAAATAATACTTTTGGATTTTAAACCTCCTCCATCAATTAATAAATCAGGATAAATTTCTTGAACATTATAAATTACTTTAGCATCTTTCAATTTTCCTAAAACAATATTTATAAAACCAATAGTTAAAGGAGGTGATGGAGATAATATTATATCAATATTCTTTTCAAATAATCCTAGAATAAAAGAAGCAAAGTGCCAAAATGTGAAACCTAATATCCTCAATATTGAACTTTTAAATTTCTTTTGAGGTATATGTTTTACTGTTATGCCTTGAAAATCACTTTCAAAATATAACCCCAGCAATTTTCGTTTAAGAGGTTGTTTTATAAGTTCATCTTTTACTACATTATATTGTGGGGTAGTAGTTAATACAACAACCTCATAACCCTTCTCTTTAAATTTAAGAGCAATGTCATTGTATAAATATGCCGTTGAAACACAATCCGGGCTAAAAGCTATGGTATGAATTAGAATCTTACTCACTCCACACAACTCTTTTAATATAATCAGTATAAGACAAAATAATACGCACTACTTTATCGCTAACATTTGGCATACTATAATCTGTCACAGGTCTAAAATTGCGTTCTAAACCAATTTGTTGTTTTTCTAATTGTAATAAACCTTGCATAACGCGTTCAGGATTTAAACCAACCATCATAACAGATGCTTCTTCCATAGCTTCAGGACGTTCATGTGCTTCACGGATATTAAGTGCCCTGAAATTAAGAATGGATGATTCTTCACTAATGGTACCACTATCAGATAAAACTGCTTTCGCGTTTATTTGAAGAGCTATATAATCACTCAAACCCATTGGTTTCATTAGTATTACATTTTCATGGAATTGAATATTATGTTTTTCAATCATCTTTCTTGTGCGAGGATGCGTTGAAACAATTATTGGCAAATTATAGTACGATGCCACCATATTTAGAATTTCAACCAAATGGAAGAAATTTTTCTCAGATGCTATATTTTCTTCCCTATGTGCTGATACTACAAAGTACTCATCTTTAACCAAACTAAGTTTATCCAGAATTTTTGAATTTTCTACTTTTGGTAAATAGCGATGAAGTACTTCAAACATTGGACTTCCTGTTTTTATAATTCGATCAGGCCTTAACCCTTCTGACAATAAATATTCACGGGCAATATCACTGTAAGTCATATTTATATCCGCAGTATGATCTACTATCTTACGATTGCTTTCTTCGGGTACTCGTTGATCAAAACAACGGTTACCTGCTTCCATATGAAAAATAGGTATATGCCGTTTTTTAGCTGCTATTGCACATAAACAGGAGTTTGTATCACCTAATACAAGAAAAGCATCAGGGTTGACCTCTTCCAATACAGGGTCGATATTTATTAATATTAAACCGGCTGTTTCAGTCGCGTTTTTACCTGCTGCATTCAGAAAATAATCCGGTTTGCGTAACCCTAAATCTTCAAAGAAAACCTCGTTCAATTCATAATCATAGTTTTGACCGGTATGAACCAAAACATGGTCAATGGCATCTGAATCATCCAGCTTTTGTAAGACACACGATAACCTTATTATCTCTGGTCTTGTGCCTACAACTGTAAGGACTTTTAATTTTTTTATATTGTTCATCTATTAATAAGTATGATTCTTTAAATATTAAAATGATCTTCAATCGATGTCTTATTCCCTTTTAGGAGTTAGGAGTAACTTCTAAGAAATAAGTATCCGGCTTTTCTTTATCAAAAACTTCATTTACCCACATAATCGTTACCATATCGGTATCGCCAACATTTTCAATGTTATGAGTGTATCCAACTGGAATATCCACTACTTCTAATTTCTTTCCAGAAACAAAATATTCAATAACTTTAGTTGTATCTATTTTTCTAAATCGAATAATACCTTCACCACTGACCACAACAAATTTTTCATTTTTAGTATGATGCCAGTGATTTCCCTTTACTATATGTGGTTTGGAGATGTTGACTGAAACCTGCCCTTTATCATTTGTTTTAAGAAATTCTGTAAACGAACCACGTTCATCAACATTCATTTTTAAAGAATATTTAAACTTATCCTCTGGTAAATAACTCAGATAGGTTGAGTATAGTTTCCTTTCAAAATCATTTCCCATATCGGGAAGTTCCAAATTTATCCGACTTTCCTTAAATTTTTTAATTAAAGATACAATATCTTCCAACGTAATTGAATAAACCGGGTTTACATATTCAAAATCAGTAGTAACTTTATTTTGTTCAAATTCTTTTAGTTTCGCAATAAAGGAAGAAACTACATCGTCAACATAAACCAAATTCAAAACAGCTTTTGGATCATTCACTTGAATGGGTAAATCATTGGCTATATTATTACAAAAAGTGGCAACTGCACTGTTATAATTTGGCCGACACCATTTACCAAAAACATTGGGTAATCGATATACAAACACTGTTGAGCCGGTTTCTTTGCTATACGTAAACATCAAATCTTCCCCGGCTTTTTTGCTTTGCCCGTAAGGATTTTCCTGCGCTGCCTGTATAGAAGAAGAAATGAGAATTGGGGCTTTATTTTGGTGCTTTTTAAGTGCATCCAATAAATGAGATGTAAATCCAAAATTACCAGTCATAAAATCTACAGTATTCTCTGGTCTGTTTACACCGGCAAGATGAAAAACAAACGTACATTCTTTTGCATAAATGTCCAATAAATTCGGATCAGTATCTACATCATATTCTAACAAATCATCAAATCCTTGATTGTGTAATTCCGCAATCAGGTTTTTACCGACAAATCCATTCGCACCTGTAATTAGTATTTTCATTCAGGTATTCCTTTTCTTACAAAATCCAACTTCAATAGCAACTTTTTCATTCCATTTACATCCAACCGAGTTGTATTATGCGAATGATAATCTTCAATAACTGATACTTTTTCCTGTCCTTCAACAAAATACTTATCATAATTCAAATCCCTGTTATCAGCAGGAATCCGGAAATAATTTCCCATATCTTCTGCTTTTGCCATTTCTTCACGAGTGACAAGGGTTTCGTATAATTTTTCTCCATGACGAGTACCAATTACCCTGACTTTACTTTTTGATTTGTATAATTCAATTACTGCCTGTGCCAAAACATCAAGAGTAGCAGCCGGTGCTTTTTGCACAAATAAATCCCCATTTTCACCATGCTGAAACGCGTAAATTACCAAGTCGACCGCATCATCCAACGTCATCATAAAACGAGTCATATTTGGATCTGTAACAGTTATATCCTTTCCTGCATTCATTTGATCAACAAATAATGGAATCACAGATCCCCTGCTTGCCATTACATTGCCATAGCGCGTTAAACAAATGGTTGTTGTTGCATCTTCCCCCAAAGAACGTGCTTTTGCGATAGCTACTTTTTCCATCATGGCTTTACTGATTCCCATGGCATTTATAGGATAAGCCGCTTTATCTGTACTAAGTACGATCATTCTTTTTACACCATGTTCCACAGCAGAATCCAGCACATTTTGTGTTCCCAATACATTCGTGTTAACTGCTTCAATGGGAAAAAACTCACAGGAAGGAACTTGTTTTAAAGCTGCTGCATGGAAAATAAAATCAACTCCATTCATCGCGTTATCCACACTGCGTTTATTACGAACATCACCGATATAAAACTTCACTTTGGAATTTTGAAGAGCATGACGCATATCATCTTGCTTCTTTTCATCACGAGAAAATATACGTATTTCTTTAACATCGGTTGCCAAGAATTGTTTAAGCACAGCATTACCGAAAGAACCAGTTCCGCCAGTTATGAGTAGTATTTTATCTTTAAATAATGACATATTGTTGTTTTATTTTTGATTTATTTATTATTATTTTCTGGATTTAATAAGAGATTGTAAAGCTCAATATATTCCTGATAGCGATCATTCTTATTATATAACTTTACAGCACGATTTCTGCATGCCGTAGAGTATGAGAATTTTCCTTTCTTTTTAACGATAGCTATTGCGTTCATGATACCTGACAAATCACCTTTTTCAACAATAAAGCCTGTATCATGAGATACTGCTTCTATACTACCACCAGTGTTATAAGTTAATATCGGAGTACCGCATGCAAGAGATTCAATATTAGTAGTTGGGAAGTTATCTTCATAAGTCAGATTTAAAAACAAATCTGCTGCAGAATAAATTTCGACTAATTGAGAAATATTGTCAGTTCGGGTTATTCCAATAATATTTGACGGTAAATCTTTTATCTGTTTTTCGTTTAAACCAACTAATACAATTATCATGCTTTTATCAATTAGTTTACTTAATTTATGAAAATCACCCAAACCTTTACGTTTTTCCCATATAGAAGTTACACCAATTATCATAAATTGGTCAAAAACTCCCAACTTTAGTCTAACAGCTTTATCATTTTCTTGAGGAGTAAATATTTTTAAATTTAATCCATTATTTATAACTTTAGATGGGTGATTCTTCAAAAAAGATTTTTTTAATATATTACTTAACCAAATTGAAACTGGTATTATTGTGAGATTATTTACTGAATTAAAAAGTTTGCTTTTTTCGAAATAGTTTATCTTTGAGTTATCTAAAATCAAACTTGAAGGATATTTTTTTTTCTGAGGACAAGAAAAACATCCTGTTTCCCATTTACGACATCCTATAAAATCAAACCAAGAGCAGTGACCTGTAATTGTCCAACAATCATGTAAAGTCCAAACTACCGGAATATTTACATTAGAAAGGTAATTAAATAAGATTTCTATATTAATATAGTATCCATGAATATTGTGGAGATGAATAATATCTGGATTTAATTTATTAATAATATTAATTAATTCAAAAGTAGCACGTTTAGAGCCAAACCCATGTCTGTCAAACAGTCGTGTTATTAATACATGTTGTATTATATCCCAACCAGTACCAATTTTTATAAGATTTGATTTACTAAAACGTTTTTCCCTTCCAAAAGCAATATTACTTTGCCAACCATTATTAATAGCAAGTTGACCTATTTCTTCAGCAATGTGTCCTGTAGATCCGAAATCTGCAACTGAATTTATTTGTAGGAGAATAGGCATAATACTAATTATTAAAGTTTTGTTTATATAAAAAATATTTTTAACTTGATAAATAGAGAATTCTACAGACTTTTTTGTTTTTTCCTATTCATGTATCAAACAGTTACTCTGCTTTTAAATATATCTTTCGTAAAAGCATGAATCAAAGAATGTATTGAATTTGAGTTATGTTAAATAATAACTTTAATAAAAACCATAAATTAAAAAACAAATGATTCTACCAAAAACAGCTTCAAAAGTTATATTATATTCGTTGATTGAATAGAACTTAAGAAAATTTCAATCTTTTTTGAATGAAATCTTTTCTATATCTAATGCTAATTAATATTTGAATTATAAATTTTAATAAATTAAAGCAGTAGTAATTTTAAAACAAATAAATATTAATAATCTGGTTGCGGATCGAACTCTACTTTCATATTAAATATCAGTTTTCTTTTTCAACCAATTATACAAGTAATTCAATTGTCTTTAAGCTGAAAATTCAAATTTATTATTGTTAATAGAGCTTGTTCGATGTATCTTCTACATTAACATATAGTACTTCGATAATATCTTATAAATTGAAGTATGGTAAATAATATCTATTAGTTCTGCATTTCTTTAATTACTTAAGACTAGTCATTTGGTTGTTTTGACTTATTACATATTAATATTCGTGTTTTAAAATATTGCATTTTAATTTTATTTTTTAAAACCATTGCTACAAAATATTTAAGATGAAACATGAATAAAAGTCGTGAAATATATTTATCAGAATTTGTATGATACTTATTTAAATAATATTTAAGTGAAACAACATCGATCTCTAAAAGGTTAGGTTTTACTTCACGACCATGAATTAGATGCAAGACGAAAACATCATTCAATAACAATGTTTTCTTTTTAACAGCTATTATTCTATTTGATATATCAGCCTCTTCATAATACATAAAAATATGCTCATCAAAATATCCAGCTTCTATAAATGACTGCTTATCAAATATCAAAAAACTTCCAGAGAAATACATGTTTTCAATATCAAATATTTTAAACTTAATAAACATGTGGCTAAAAATCATCTTAAACAAATTTTGATATTCAGGTTTAAAATAAAGATTATCAGATCCATCCTTAAAACATACACCCATCATACCTACGCTTCGATATTCATTAAATTTAGACAATATTTTTTGAAAAATAGGTTCAACTAAACGTACATCTGGATTCATTACAATAAAGTAAGGAGCATTTGATACATTTACACCTAGATTATTTCCATATCCATATCCCTTATTTTCACCATTCTTAATTAAAACTATATCTATTGGATAATCGGTTTGAATCTTTGCAAAAACTTGTTCACAGTCTGCGCTGCAATTATCAACAATAATGATTTCTAAAGAATTATCTATATCATTAAAGTTATATATTGAATTCAAACAATCAAAAATCAATCGTTCAGAATTGTACGTTACAATAATAATTGAAAGTAATTTTTTCATAAAACAAATAACAATTTTTCTATATTTACAATTTCCAGATTTAAATATAGAGTTTACAAATTACACAAATCTAGAAATAGTTTCAAAATAAAAGAACTAAGTCATATAAGCAATGGGAACAATTAAATGTCGAATTATAAATTAAATAGAATAGAACGTGGATTTTAGAGAATTTGGTGGATTTAATTCCGTTAGTTATCGGAAGGTTCTAATTACAACAAGTTGAAATTGATTTGTGTACTTTGAATAACTCTAACTTGTTGGAGTCAAATCTGAATAAAATCATATTTATCAAAATAATCAGCTTGAATCCGCTTTAACAGCATAAATCAGCAATCTTGTGACTTATACAATTTTATTCACTTTATTCTAATTTTGAAACATAGAGACCAATCTTTATTAAATACGACAATATATCCTTTTCCCTACTTAATTAGGAATTAAATTTTTTAATTAAAATATTAATTAAATCTTGTATTCTTAAAAATATGTTCTAAATTAAGGAATTAATATCTTTTAGCCATGCTTTTAAGAGATTAATTTCCTTAAAGTTTATAAGATCCATCTCTATCATTTTTTCATAACACTTAATCATATTTGTGGGAATATTTTCAATACCATCCTCCAATTTCAACTCTTTTAGGGAATTTAATATTATTGAATTATTGTTATAACCAGATATTTCATCGCGAAAATCATTCATTAAATTATGATCATTACGTGCTTGCCAAACTGTGCTGTAATGAAATAAAATAGGCCATCCACATGTCCATGCTATACGTTGCGCAATAAAAGAACGCCAAATATCCGTCATTCTAAAACTACAGTATGAAGGTAAATATAAAAGAGGAAAAGCTTCTTTGAACCAAGTTGTATTTTGACTGTTAAATGGACAAAAACTATTGTTTCCAACTGCAATATTCTCAGCCTTATTGAATTTAATAGGTAATGGCATAGTTAATCTGTATATAGCATCTACATCTGGATTCTCATCTGCTAAACCTTGTTGAATAGGACAATAAATAAATGATTTTTCTTCTAGTTTAGGCAAACTATCATGAATATTTTCAAGAGCAAAACCTCTTGGCCAAATATTAAATTCTGTAAAGTATTTATATACATTAACCCAACCTTTATTGTAAAGTATGTGTGCATTTACATTCTCATTTCGGTTATTCCAGAAACCTTCTAATGGTAAATTATCATCATCGGTTTCAATAATAATATCGGCTCCTTTTTTGATAGCAATTAAATAGCCTAAATTCTTTCGAGCATAATGTTTAATGGGTAAATCTTTAACCAATCTAAAATCTAATGATTGTTGACGATCTATTGAATAAAAGTCACATCCTTCCAAATTAAAAACATCTGGGCTTTTTGTATCTCCAACTACAATAAATTGTACGTTATTAATAATAGATTCTTTAGCAAATTGCTTCAAAACGGGATGATTCGAATCAGCAATAGAAGTAATTATCAGAAATTTTTTTTCCATTTTATCTATTTTTTTATATCAATATTTGTTATTTAAGTAACTTAAAAGTTTAATGCTTCTATGAGATGTATAATTCTCAGAAAGAAAATTTTCATACTCTGTCTGTGGGTATGTTGTTGCGTTCAAAAAATTCTCAAGGCAATTTTCAAATTCGGTATAATTATCAATGTTAGTTAAATATTTATTAAGGTTATAGTAGCGTGTATCGTCATTATCCGAATACCTTGCTAATATTAAGCATTGAGCAGCCATCAATTCAAAGAGCCTTGGAGTTACTTGATTAAAGCCATTTGTATACCCATCTAGTTTATCAATACTTGGTGTTGAATAAAATGCAATTTTTGTTGATCTAATTAAATCAATATATTTTTCACGAGATTGATACTGTCCAATTATCTCACCTTTATTAGAAACATAATAAATTGAATTGTTTATAGTTTTTTGATAAAAATAAATAAAATCAGGATGATAATCACAATATTTATTTAAACATTTAACCAAAAAAGGATTGCAATGACCAATTAATACTAAATTGTATTTCTTCTCGTAATATTTATCCAGATCTAATTTATACTTATCAGGAAGAGATAACGGCAAATGTAAAATACTTATGGGACAATTGTTCTCTATTAGAAAAGAATATGCTTCCTTACTAGAAATTATTAAGAATTTAACTTTATTATATGCCCGATAAAAGTCATTTAATTGTTCCTTTTTCAAATAGAAGTCAATTATGATAGGAACAGCATTACTATTATTATTTGTATTTTTATTTATTTTAATTAGACCTCTATATATTTTTTCAATGCATCGTGGAGCCATCTCAAAATAAACATTTAATTCACTTTTGTTTTTAGAAAAAATATTATTTATAAAAGAACTCAATAAGGATTTTATCGACAAAAAAATATTATTCTTTTTTAGCGTATAATCGTTTTTTATTTTTAATCCCAAGTTCTTACATATTTCATCTTCCCATTCATAAACAATTTGATAACAAGGGTCAAACACAACATTTCTTAATGTCAATAAATTAATATTTTTTCCCATATAAATTCCTATTTGTAAAAATCATTTTTTTAAATTTTTTATTTTATAACATGTCTAACTTAAAAAGTATTGAATTTTATGTGTCTTTGATACATTACCAAATTTTTAAAAACAAACGACAAAAATAATCAAACATAATCAATTTAAGTGATAGTAATCAAATGTGTAATCAAAATATTTCGTTCTTTAAATTCATCTATTATAAATGAAACTTCTTTGATTTATGGATTTAAAATTTTCCATTATCATATGGATTTGCGTAACTATTAGTGCTAAAATCAATCTATAAAAGAAAATTAAATAATGAAAAAAAATATATATTTTCATTTCTATTGATAGACCATCAAAAGCCCATATCGTAATATAGAAACATACGTTCACGATCATTATCAATTTTCCTTGTTAATATTGATTCATAAGGAAAATATCTGTTATAATCTGAATAGCCGCCTTTATGTGAAACAAAAATAAACCCATAAAAATACAAAGAAACTAATGCAAAGAAAAACATCGACAATATAATTGTCCCGGACAACCATCTGATTCTTGTTTGAATATAATTATATACTTTACCTGAAAACTCTGCAAACAATAATATATCGAATAAAATAAAATAATTCAAAAATCTATAAAATAAAGCAACTTGTGATAAAAGAATTACAATAAACATTATTAATATAAGAGGAAATTGATAATTACAGTAATATGTATTATCGATTTTCCGCAGTATAAAGAAACAAATTAAAGGATATATTATATAGCTCATAATAAAACCTATCATTCCATTAAAATTAACTGCTTTACCAGTTAGTAAATCGTCAGAATAAAGATTCGCTTTGTTACTAATTCTATCCGTTAATGAAATTATTTTTAACAGATCATTAAAATGAGTTGCAATTAATGATACTGCAATAATTGACAATATTAGGTATAATAAAAGGAATCTATTTATTTTAAGATTAACAAAAAGTGGGAGTATAAATAGTACGATTGCAGATGAATGTGAAAGAAATGCTAATGTTGCGAATAAATAATACTTTATGTATTTTTTTTTGATTAAAAAATCAAATGAAAGTAAAAAGAACGAGACTGCAATCGCCTCTCTCATAACCTCATAATTAAAATTAAAATAGCCAAATATGCAATAAAACAAAACAGCAGAAAAAATATACTGAGTATTTTTTCTAATAAAATAGAACACACAACAATTAACTATTATTGCCTGTATAAATTGCATGATAACAAAATCAGAACTAATTGTTTTAGCAAAAGAAGAAAGGATAAAGTATAATGGATCGTATGATGCTCCCTTTATCATAGAAAAAGTTAATTGGTTTATTGTTGGAATTATTGCGTAATCCCTCATATAGCCTATTGTATCCAATCCAACTCTGTATCTTAACCCGGCTAATAAGATTAGCACTAATAATACAAGATTATAATTGAATTTCTTATATCTTTTTGATTGTTTAAAATCAAAAACATAAATTTGGATTAATATTACACAAATAATAACAACATATATCATATCATTAGTTTCACTTTATTCACCTATGCATTATAGCATACAATGATTTTATAAATGCTCTTCCATATTTTTTTTGACATAATGCTATTACTAATTTTGTTTGATTTCTCAAAGGCTTATTTGTTGAAAAAAAATCAAGACATTCTTTAATCGATTCATTATTATCTGACATTATTGACATAATGAGAATATGATCATAGTGTTTCTGCTTAATTACCCATAATATGCTATTATTTACATTGTATTTTTTTACATAGTCTAATTTTATTTGATATATGTCATTCATATATTGGAATGTATTATTTACATTTTTTGAATGACTAGCACTCTCTGGCAGAACTCTATAGTTTGTTGTAGTTTTTGAAAGAAAATAAACTTTCGATACTGCCATAATATCTAACAACCAAGGGAAAGTAGAATCAACATAAGTTTTACTTTCTATACTTGGCAAGTATTCTTTTCTACACAGCCATGTACATGGAGCAAAATACCCAGAGTTAATCAAATGCCAATTAAAATCAATTTTATGTTTAATAATTCCATTTTTAAATACTGATTTAATTAATTTATTTTTTTCTTGATAGTACCAATTTACATCTGTAAATACTAAACCATAATCTGAATGGGATTCCAAGAAATTTACTTGCTCTTGTAATTTCGAAGAATCTATCCAATAATCATCACCTTCACAAAATGCTATATATTTACCATTACCAGACTTTAAGGTGTTTGTAAAATTATGTAATACTCCCATATTTTTTTCTGGGAAATTTAACTTTATAATATTTGGATATTTATTTTGATATTCTATACAAATATCACGGGTATTATCTGTACTGCAATCTTCACCAATTATTAACTCAAATGGGAAAGTTGTTTTTTGCATTAATACTCCTTCTATTGCATCGGAAATATAAGTTTCATGATTATAAGTGATCATACACACTGATACCATTATTTTATTCTCATTCATTTATAACATGTTTTAATAATCCCATTTCCCTTTTTTTGATTTTTTTGGCAGGAATACCAGCATAAATACTCCATTTTGGCAATGTTTTATTGATTAAAGACATAGCACCAACTGCTACTCCTTCTTCTAATGTTAAATTTGGAAGAATAACGCATCCAGAACCAATTTGAGTATATTTTTTAATCAGAACTAATCCACCTGTAACATGTGTAAATTCTTTATTTACCATAGGACTTATCAAATAATCTCCTGAAAAATCATCTGTTGCTGAAAAAACAGTACATCTTGGAGATAGTCCTGTATAATTTTCCATCTTAATACCAAAGGAGCCATAGAGTGCACAAAAAGCTGATATGTGGATATATGAACCTAAGTTTATATTACCTGAAAGAATGCAAAAATCATCAATTCTAACGTGGCTTCCAATTACCATATCTTCTATTCCATAAAATGATGCTTTCCGACTAATAAAAACCGATTCTCCAATTTTTCTAAAGCCTAATTCTTTTAATTCTTCCTGAGAGTAATAAGAGTTCATAACTTAATTATATTTACAATATACTCTACTTCTTTTATTGACAATTCTACATATATCGGCAAACAAAGAACTTCTACTGCAACTTTATTTGCGATTGGCAAATTTTCAATAGAAGCAGATGTTAATACGCGATATGGTTCAAAACTACTTATTAAAGGATAAAAATACCGTCGAGCATATATATTGTTTTCTTTTAATTTTTCGTACAAGTCATCACGACTTAAACCATAAACCTCTTCGTCAACCAAAATGGGGAAATATGAATATCCATGTGTTACTCCATTCATATCGGGAAGAAAATGAATACCTGAAACATCTTTCAATAATTTTTGATACAGGTTCGTTATTGTTTTACGTTTTGAGATAAAACTATCAATGTACTTCAATTGTAATAAACCATAAGCTGCTTGTAATTCATTCATTTTTGCATTAATACCTGGTTCTTCTACTACGGTTTCTCCTTGAAAACCAAAGTTTTTCAGATTATCTATATGATGTTTCATTTCCTGAGTATGACAAATAATGGCTCCACCCTCAATTGTACTATATACTTTTGTAGCATGAAAACTTAATATTGATAAATCGCCTTGATTCAAAATTGATACATTATTCTTTTGTACACCAAAGGCATGAGCAGCATCATATATCACTTTCAATCCATGTTTATCGGCTATTTTTTGTATTTCTTCCATCTTACAAGGATTACCATACACATGCACCGGCATTATAGCTGTAGTTTTTGATGTTATAGCAGCTTCTATTTTATTCGGATCAAGATTCAAATAGTCTGGTTCAATATCTACAAAAACAGGAGTAATTTTATTCCACCAAAGAGAATGAGTCGTTGCAACAAAACTAAAAGGGGTCGTGATTACTTCACCTGTAATATTTAGTGCTTGTAAAGCTGATATTAATGCCAATGTTCCATTTGAAAATAATGAAATATATTTTACTCCCAGATATTCAGCTAATTCTTTTTCCAACTGCTGATGTAATGGTCCATTATTAGTTAACCACTTACTTTTCCATATTTCTTGTAAATAAGGTATAAATTCTTCCAAAGGTGGAAGACACGGTTGAGTGACTGTAATAATCTTATTTTCCATATTAGTTTCTTTTTATTACTCCAAGAACAATCTGTTTTAATTCTATATATTCCGGTAATTTAATTATTTCGTAGATAATAATTGCCAATGTAACTCCGATAGTGCATTGTAAGAGTAATGTAATAAAAATTGGATAATTTAAAAGTGTAATACTCCACATAATTGAGGCAACAACGAATGACACTATAAATGTTGGAAGTATATCTCTTATTTGAGTCCAAGTACCATAATCTACAAAAACTGCAGAATAATAACTATTTAAAAAAAAAGCAATAAATGAGATAAGTACACTTCCCCAGAGCAGGAACTCAATTCCATAAAATACTCCTAAAGTTATTGGTATTACTGCTATAATCTTTTTGAAAATTTCAAGTTTAAGAAATAAATCTGATCGTCCTTTCACTTGCAACATATTTAAATTAATGGCATGTAGCGGGTAAAGCATTTCAGCAAAGCAAATAATTTGTATAAAAAATACAGCGGGTAACCATTTTATTCCGATTAAACAGATTATTAATGGTTTTGCAACTGCAGCTAAACCTAACATAAATGCAAATGTAACTAGCATAGTTGTTTTAATGATTTTTCTATATGCTTGCTTTAATCGATCAGATTCACCTTGTATCGAGCTTAAAATAGGGTAACTAACCCGTTGAACTACACTAGTTAAATTACCTGAAAAAACTGTATTAAACTGTTCGGCACGGGTGTATTGACCTAATTGAGCTGCATTATAAAATTTACCAATAATTAAATAATAAATATTTTTATAAATAGTATCAATCAGTCCTGATAATAATAATTTTGATCCAAAACCAAATAGTTCAATAAAACTTTGTTTAGAAAACTCTCTAGCTGGTCGCCATGTGCTATAAGTCCAAAGAAAAACACTATTCAATAATTGTCTTGAAACTTGTTGTCCCACCAAACTCCAGACTCCAAATCCATAAACAGCCATTGTAATTCCTAAAATTCCACTTGCGAAGGAAGATATTAACGAAATTTTAGTCTGAGTTTTAAAATCAACTTTCTTCAAAAACAAGGTTCGTTGGACAATTGAAATAGCATTAATAATTAAAACCGAACCCATTACCCTTGTTATTGGGATCAACAAAGGTTCATGAAAAAAATTACTTATTGCTGGAGCACAAAAAAAAAGAAGAATATAAAGAAGGAAACCTAAAAGCAGATTAAAATAAAAAACCGTGTTATAATCTATATCTTTTACATCTATTTTACGAATCAAAGCATTTGAAAAACCACTATCCACAATAGTATTTGAAACTGCTATAAAAACTGTAATCATTCCTAATATTCCAAATTCAATTGGTGATAATATTCTTGCAAGTACAAGTCCTACAATAAAAGTAATACCTGAGCTTGAGAGATTGTCAATCATACTCCAACTTACTCCATGAATTGTTTTATCTTTTAAAGAACTCATTATTAAATTTTCCAATATTTAAACTATAGTTATATATTCCGACATAATTGTATTGAACTTTATATTGTAATACATTAATAACTTATTCCTAAAATATAATATAAGATAATAATAACAACAATATTTGTTTGATGAAAACTCTAATCAGTATAACTTTTCACTATCTATTGGGCCTAAATTCAAAATTTCATGTTTTATCAAGAACACCTAGTCAGAAACCAGCAAATTCATTTCAATGTTAGTAATTGTTAATTTTAAAGTAACTTATAGATAAAATTTGTAAATCACATTCTTCAATCCATTATCTACTTCCTATCAACTTAATCTTCTTTCCACCTCTTCTTAACACTTGCAATAAATCCTTTTCCGAAAACAAAACTAATTCCAATAAATCCACCCAGGAAAATCCAGATCATTAGAATCATTGGCCTGTTTGGTTTAGATTTTTCCAGAGGAACAGTTACAGGTTCAATGATAGTAAACACAGGTGTATCTTTTTTAACCTGAATTTTAGCTTGTTCCAGTTGTTTGGCTAGTTCCTGATAAACTGTACTGGCAATGCCGTATTTAGTCTGTACACGGGTAGTCTGAACCTGGGGTACTGCACTAGTCAGGTTTTTATATTGGTCGGTCCGTTGTGCAATATTGATCTGATACCCTTCTGCTTTGGCTTGAGCTTCGTTAAACCTTCCCTGAATAAACTCCAGATCTGCTTTAGCTTTTTGAATTTTAAAATCGGTAATATCCTGCTGCAATAATTCCTGTGCTTTTTTGGTCAATTGTGCGGCTACTATTGCTTCTGGCATAGTAACATTTAATGTAAGATATCCTTGTTTCGCATCAACATCAAGGGATATAATTTCATCCAATGCTTTACTTACCTTATACTGATCTTCAGTTAGTAAAATTGGTTGGTCATCCATTTTTTTAGGAAGTTCCAATTGTTTGTTTTTTCCTTTAATTGCAACTATAATCACTCTGGGAAGTTCAATCGTATATTTTTTAAAAGTTTCCAATAATGTTGTTTTTTTGTCTTTAGTTATGTAATCAAACAACGATATGGGCTTTTCAAACTCCTTGAATTTAATGGGCGTATTCATTAATTCAAGTTTAAACGGAATACTACTGACTATTTTTGGATATAAAATTGGGGACATTTCACTTCCCTGATTAGCAGAGCTAAGATCAATACCTGCAAGTGCAGCCAAACCACCTAACCCACCTAACGAAGAACTTTTTCCACTCATTTGAGGAACCATAATGGTAGTAGCCGTATATTCATTTGGTGTAACTACAGCTACAAAAACACCAATAATCCCTCCAATAAGCAGGAAAATTAACACAGTCCACCGCCCTTTCCAAAAGGTTTTGGCAAGTTCAATTAAATCTTTTTCGGCTTCGTTTGTTTCTGTGGGTTGTATGTATGTCTGTTGTTCAGTCATGAAGTTAGTGATTAATGATAAACGATTAGTAATCAATTGATAATTAATAATTAAGAAATTGTATTTAGTGATTTGTGATATTTATCAATTAGTGATTCTTGATTATTGAAGATGATCAAAATTGATTTAGTGAATGACTTAAACCATTCCGTTTAGTTAATTCGTTTTCATAAACTATTACCCAACGGAACGATTTGATGTCTCGTAAATGGGATTAAACAATCTGCAATCAAATAAATAACGGAACGAAGTGACGTCCCGTTTACGGGATCAACTAAAGACCCAGTTGTTTAGACAAAAGTGCCAGCGTAAAAGCCGTAGTCAGTGCACCCATAGTTCTTGCAATAGAAGCATCCCAGTCAAACTTTTTATTTGCTATTTCTATCGGTTTCGGCGGTTTAAATTGCATGGTAATGGTGGATCCGGATTCAACCCGTGGATAAGTCCTGAAAAACAAGAAATGCCTGGTGGATTGCATCTGGTTGTTTGGAAAGGTTACCGTAACGCTGTTAAGATCGACATCTTTCTGGAAACCACCTGCAAAATTATCCACGTACCAGTTTGCCCTTCTGCGGCCGTGAAATACCACGTTCTTGATGCTGTCACCGGAAGGATTCATGGAATATTGTGCCATGCGAGTTCCATTCTGAAGGATGGTTACCGTGTTTTCCAGGCGGTTTACATTGACTACATCCCCTTCGAATAATATCGGGTTCTGCGAATTACTCTTTGGATGCCGTACCGCGTCCATAACATTCATGCTGATATTACCCCGTTCTTTATACGTACGGAACATGCTTGAACCAAATGGATCGGCATCCGGCAGTAATCCACCTGCCAGTTTTATAATATCGCTTAATTGGGTTTGATTGGTTTCAAGCACATACGTACCCGGGTATTTCACCTGGCCATTCAGTTCTACTGTACGTGCCAGTGTAAATTCAGGGGTTAACCGTACCACTACCTGGTCGTAAGGTTGCAATCGGAAGTTCTTATCATTGATCACCTGGTAGTTTGAATCCACCTCAAGTGTCATCATGCTTAGTTTTGTTTTTTCAGTTGGTGAAAGTGTCGTACGGAATATCTCCACCCGGTTAAAGGCTGCTCCCACCGTAAACCCTCCGGCATTGACAATCAGGTCGGGCAAGGTCATGGTGGCATCATAGGTAAATCCTTTCGGGCTTTTTACCGCTCCGAAGACTTTTAACTCTCCCACCGTACCATATGAGCTGTTATCATAGATATTCAGCTTATCGCCTGCCTGCAGTTCGGTATTTTCAGCCTGTGTCAGGTCAACCTTGATATAACTCATTTGTTTTGAATCAAACAAACTGCGCCTGAATATATAGGCTACCGGATAGGCAGTGCTCCGTAAACCTCCTGCCATCTCGATGGCTTGTTTTACCGTTACACGATCTTTTAAGCCCACGATCTTAAAGAAAGGCCTACGTACGTTGCCGCTAACAGCCAGAGTATCCACATCCCTGTAATTCACTTTGTTCATGACACGTACAATATCGCGTGCTTTCAAGGCAAAGTCAGGCACTCCTGCTTTTACATCCGGGAATGGTACGGAGAGCAATTCTACCGTTGAATCCTGTCGCATACGGTCAATAAACAGTACATCTGTCTTGGCCTGAAAAGTTGGTTTGGCATTGTCAAGTACTGAACTAAGTGTAGGATTAGCCTGCAAGTCGAATTTACCCGGGTAATACACACTTCCTTCAACTTCCACATATTGATCCATCGGTTTGGTAATAGCTTTCAGGCGTACCATATCCCCGTTCATCAAAGGAACCTTTACTTTCCCTGACATCACTTCCGATAAGTTCCACTCCAGCAACCGTTCCTCGCCGTTCTCATAGCGCTTGATTTGTACAAAGCTTGGGAATACGTTCATTTTCAACCCACCGGCAAAACGGATTAAGTCGGCCAGCGTTTCATTCTGTAACATTTCGTAGGACATAGGACGGATAATTGCTCCGCCAATGGTAACCAACTTTTGAATAACAGGAATGAAAATAATATCGTTATTTTGAAGATCAAATTTAAACTGGATAGCAGGGTCGTTCATAAAAGCATACAAGTCGATGCTCTTGCGGGTATTTCCACGGATAAGCTGGATATTACGTACCGAACCGATATCACTTACACCCCCTG
>Ga0209123_1001654_pt1 | contig 21242 bp, 22 predicted proteins | sample BarGraIncu00431A_FD_184500 | JGI IMG/M metagenome (GOLD analysis project Ga0209123, IMG submission 184500) | Arctic peat soil microbial communities from Barrow, Alaska, USA - Barrow Graham LP Incubations 004-31A (SPAdes) (version 2) | ecosystem: Environmental > Terrestrial > Soil > Wetlands >... | reverse complement strand
CTCCTGCAGGCACTCCAACTGCTGCTCCAACTGCTGCTCCTGCTCCTGCCGGCGGTATGGGCGGATTTGGTGCCCCAGTTACTCTTGAACAATCAGAGCTTCAGACAAAAGAAATTATGGACTGGGCAGGACTTACAACTATTGAAAAAATGCGTGCCGCTTCTACCGAAACCATTTACACTGTTGGAAGTTTGTACACCGCAGCTACCGGAAAACGCACCCGTATGACCGGTGCTCCTATCGTTGACGGTTATGTTTCGCTTCAAAGTTTCGATGCTGCTGCTGTTGACAATAAACTGGCACAGATTCCTTATATGATTGGTTATACGCTGAACGATATGAGTAACATGTCTCCCGGTATTGCTGAATTTTGTCTGAACCGCGAAAAAGTGGGTGGTAAAGCGTATGCGTATGAGTTTGCCCGTCCGCTTCCAACCGATGGCAGAGAAAACGTACTCAAGGGAGCATTCCACTCTTCTGATCTTTGGTACGTATTCAAATCTCTCAAGCATTGCTGGAGACCTTTGGTAGCCGGCGACTGGGCTCTTTCGGAAGTAATGCTGACTTCCTGGTCGAACTTTGTTAAGTATGGTGATCCTAACGGAAAGAGTGCCGGGAAATGGTCTCCTTTTACCAAGGGAAATGCTAAGTTTATGGTATTCAAACTCGACACGAGCGATAAAGAAAACTCAGCAATGGGTGATCCTATCAAACCGTAATCTATCTTTTCGTTTGTATTCCTGATAACCTAACCCCTAAATACTCAAAAGGGGACTTACTATAAGAACCGCCCAATCTGATTTTTTCAGGTTAGGCGGTTTTGTTTTAAACATTCGATCATGTATTCCGTTTAAGTATTGTAAAAGTTATAAAATGGAATCTTATTTATCTGAAATAAAATCACTTCTTGATAATCGATTTAAACGGTACAATAATTCCGATTTTATTGAAACTGATCCCATTCAGATACCCCATCAATTCCATCGAAAAGAAGATATTGAAATTGCAGCATTTCTGACTGCTGCTATTTCATGGGGGCAACGGAAGTCAATTATTAAAAATGCAAATCAATTATTACGAATGATGGATAATTCTCCTTTCGACTTTATACTGAATGGAAATTCCGATACTGATTGGCGTCACATTGGCTTGTTTGTTCATCGCACATTTAATGGTAATGATTGCATGAGCTTTTTGGAGTCTCTTAAAAATATCTATCAAAATTATGGAGGATTGGAACAAGTATTCACAACCGGCTATAGGCGTGAAGGAACTGTTTTTGGTGCTCTGAATCATTTTCGCAATGTTTTTCTTGAAATTCCTCATGAACCACATGTCAGAAAGCATATTTCTGATGTTGGTGCCAATTCAAGTGCCAAACGTCTAAATATGTTTCTGCGTTGGATGGTACGCCGTGATGATAACGAAGTTGATTTTGGAATCTGGAAAGACATTCCAACTTCAGCTTTAATGTTACCGCTAGATGTCCATACCGGAGAAGTGGGACGCGCATTGGGAATTTTGACACGCAAACAAAATGATTGGAAATCTGTAGAAGAAATAACTTCTGTACTTAGACTTTTTGATTCGAATGATCCGGTAAAGTACGATTTTGCTCTTTTTGGAGTTGGGGCTTTTGAAGGAAAATCGAATTTAAAGTCAATCTAGTAATAAAATTCATACATTTGTAGTCGAAACTTTATAATTAGACAACTATACCAACTATGCCTGAACTTAAGAAAGAAACTTCTGTTGAAAAAACTGTTTTACATCCACGAAACAAACATCGCGATCGCTATGATTTCAAACAACTTATAGTAGCATATCCCGAATTATCGAAATATGTAAAACCAACTGCTTTTGGTGTTGAATCAATTGATTTTGCCAATCCGAAAGCCGTTAAGTGGTTGAATAAAGCGTTGCTGAAACTTTATTATTCCATCGAATACTGGGACATTCCGGCTGGTTATTTGTGTCCACCAATTCCCGGAAGAGCCGATTACATTCACCATATTGCCGATTTGTTGGGAGGTACGAACAATGGAAAAATTCCAACAGGTTACAAGATAAAATGCATGGATATTGGAATAGGAGCCAGTTGCGTATATCCAATAATTGCCAATAAAGAATATGGTTGGTCGTTTATTGGTTCGGATATTGATAAAGCGGCATTAGAATCAGCCAGAAAGATTATCCATAACAATGCTTTTCTGAAACGGAATATTGAACTTCGTTTTCAGGAAAACCCGAATGATATTTTTCACGGTATAATGCTTCGAAATGAACCGATAGATTTAACCATTTGTAATCCACCTTTCCATTCTTCCATGGAAGAAGCTCAAAAAGGAACACTTCGAAAACTCAGTAGTCTGAATGCAAAGAAAGTAACTACGCCAACTCTCAATTTTGGCGGACAAAGCAATGAATTGTGGTGCGATGGTGGTGAAGAGCGATTTGTGCGCAATATGATCAGGCAAAGCAAACAATTCGCTGAAAACTGTTTATGGTTTTCAAATGTTATTTCTAAACAATCGCATTTAGACGGCATATACGAAGCATTGAAACATGTAAATGCTGTTGAGGTAAAAACTATTCCAATGGCTCAGGGAACAAAAGTGAGTCGTATTGTAGCGTGGACATTTCTGAATAAGGTTCAACAGAAAAAATGGATTGAAACAAGGTGGAATGTTTTATAGTTTATAATTTATAATTCATAATTTACAATTCATAATTTGGAAGGATGAAATTCTTTACCACAGATCAAATACGATTGCTTGATCAATATACGATTGAACATGAGCCAATTGCTTCCATTGATTTAATGGAACGAGCTGCTGATGCGCTGTATTGGGAATTTATCGGGAATTTTCCTTACCAACAACCAGTTTGTATTTTTGCCGGACCGGGAAATAACGGAGGTGACGCGTTGGCATTGGCTCGAATTTTATTAAAATCAGGCTTTGAAGTTTCAGTTCAGTTGGTTTATACCGATAAACTTTCAACTGATTGTGAAACGAATAGAAAACGTCTATTGGAAGCCTTTCCAGATGCTATAACCGAACTTCAGAATAAATTTATTTCTCCGCAAATTGCTGATGAAGCCATTATTATTGACGGACTTTTCGGCTCGGGATTAAGCAGACCATTAACCGGAAATTTTGCACAAGCTGTTGAATGGATTAATAAATCTGAAAACACAGTTGTTTCAATCGACATTCCATCCGGACTTCAAGGTGAAGAGAATCCAGATCTATCGGTTTCAATTGTAAAAGCTGATTATACTTTCAGCCTGCAATTTCCAAAACTGGCTTTCTTTTTTGCAGAAAATGAAAAATTTACCGGCAAGTGGGAAGTGGTTGATATTGGGATACTTCCTGAAGCCATTCATAAAAATTCGAGCAATTTATTTTATCTGGAACAAAAAGATATTATTTCAATCCTAAAAAAGCGATCCGGATTTTCTCATAAAGGAACTTTTGGTCATGCTTTGATTGTGGCCGGAAGCAAAGGAATGGCTGGTGCATCGGTACTTTCGTCAAAAGCTGCAATGCGAGCAGGAGCTGGTTTGGTAACGGTTCATGGGCCTGAATGCAACAGGATAATTGTGCAATCTTCAAACCCGGAAGTAATTTTTCAATCGGATATAAATACAGATTTTATTTCAGAAGTTCAAAATTCAGATAAATTTAATGCAATCGCTGTTGGTCCCGGAATTGGCACAAGTATCGAAACAACAGAAATGTTGAGAAATATATTAACTAAACTGAAAAAGTCTTGCATTTTAGATGCTGATGCGTTGAATATTATTAGTCAAAACATGGAATTACTTGAACTTATTCCGGAAAACAGTATTCTGACTCCACATCCAAAAGAGTTTGAACGGATTTTTGGTGAAAGTACAACTTCTTACGACCGAATGATCAAAGCACAGGAAGCTGCACTGCGTTATAAAATTTTCATTATTCTGAAAGGGGCATACACGCTCATTGTCACTCCGGAAGGCCGTTTTTATTTCAACAGTACCGGAAATTCAGGTATGGCAACAGCAGGGTCAGGCGACGTTCTTACCGGCATTTTAGTTGGAATGTTGGCACAAGGCTATTCGACAGATGAAGCTGCAAAGTTAGGTGTTTTCATTCATGGTCGTGCTGGTGATTTGGCTTTGGAAAATGAATCAAAAGAATCGCTTATTTCAGGCGATATTATTGATTATTTGGGAAAAGCCTTCAAGTCATTAAAATGATTCTTTAGTCTTTTCTTAAAATAGTGAAGAATGCTATGTATTACATCTTCAAAATTTTCTGCTTTTTTCATATCTTTGCAACTGTAAAAATCCAAGTATAAATTCATAAATGAAAATAGCTATGCAAAAAACGGTAGTTTGTTTTTGTTTTATATTTTCTTTGCTGTTTTTGATAAAAGCACAGGTGCGTGAAAAGCAAAATTTCAAAATCATGTGTTATAATGTCGAGAATTTTTTCGACTGTGTAGACGATTCGCTTACCAGCGATGAAGAATTTACTCCAACCGGGATTCGAGGGTGGAACTATAAAAAATATCAAAAAAAACAGGCCAATATTGCCAAAGTGATTTCTGCTATAGGCGGTTGGGATGCGCCCGCAATAGTTGGAATTTGTGAAGTGGAAAGCCGGAAATGCTTAATCGATTTGGCCCGTTATTCGGGATTGAAAAATCTGCGATATAAGTTTCTGCATCACGAATCGCCCGATGCAAGAGGAATTGATGTGGCATTATTGTATCAGCCAAACCTGTTTAAGCCGATTCACGATCAGGCAATTACTATTCATTTCCCTAATGCACCTCAAAGCAAAACCCGTGATATATTGTTCGCCTCAGGTATTATTCCAACCGGCGACACATTGCATGTTTTTGTATGTCATTTCCCATCACGGCTGGATGGTGAGTTGGAATCGGAAGAAAAGCGTACCTTTGTGGCTTCGGTATTAAGAACAAAAGTAGATAGTATTTTTGCTGCGAATAAAAATCCCAACATCGTGATAATGGGCGATTTTAATGATTTCCCAACCAATGCCAGTTTACTCGAAGTATTGAAAGCCCAACCATTAAATGATTCAATTTCTGACAAAGGTTTGTATAATTTGATGTATAAACTCCATGTAGAAGGTAAAGGTTCCAATAAACATTTAGGTGAATGGGGAGCATTGGATCAAATGATTATTTCGGGAAGTTTATTGAATTCAGTAAATGCATTTTTCACTAAACAATCTGATGCACATTTCTTTGATGCCGACTTTTTGCTCGAAAATGATAAAACTTATTTGGGAAAACAACCATTCAGAACTTTTGTAGGTATGAAATATCAGGAAGGATTTTCGGATCATTTGCCCATTTATACTGACTTTTGGTATAATGCCCCCTAACCTCCTAAAGGAGGAGTTAAAGACTTATTCTCAAAAAACAGTCTCCTGATAGGTATTTTAGTAATGAAATTTAAAAATTAAAAATGAAAGAAAACGATAATACATCAGACATTAAGTCCCCCAAGGGGGATTTAGGGGGCTTTGATATTCAACTTTTTATTCCTTGCTATATTGACCAATTGTATCCCGAAACCGGTTTCAATACCATTAAAGTACTTGAAAAAGCCGGATGCACGGTTCATTACAACCCACAGCAAACCTGTTGCGGTCAACCGGCTTTTAATAGCGGTTACTGGAAAGAGTCAGCAAGTTTAGCTGAAAAATTTCTAACTGATTTTAATGCTGATATGCCTATAGTTTCTCCGTCGGGTTCGTGTTCAAGCTTTGTGATACATCATTATCATAAACTTTTTGCAGATAAACCTGAATTATTGGAGCGTCATGCCCAATTGAAAACACGGATTTATGAACTTTCAGATTTTCTGGTGAATGTATTGAAAGTGGAAAAACTGGGCGCTAAGTTTCCTCATAAAGTTACTTTTCACGATTCATGTTCCGCCCTTCGTGAATATGGCATTAAAGACGAACCCCGCAGGTTGCTGGCTCAGGTTGAAGGTCTTGAAATAGTTGAAATGGAAGAAAGTGATACCTGTTGCGGGTTTGGGGGTACGTTTGCTGTGAAAAATAATGCTATTTCTTCGGCAATGGCAGAGAAAAAAGTGCAAAATGCATTAGCCACCGGAGTTGAATTTCTGGTAAGTACCGAAGCTTCGTGTCTAATGAATATTAATGGCTACAGTAAAAAACATAAACTACCACTTAAAGGAATTCATTTGGCCGATATTCTGGCAAGCGGACTTTAAACTTCATTTGTTTATAGGTAGTAAGTTTAAAGACTTTAAATAAAAAAGACCCGACATTCGGGTCTTTTTTATTTAAACATGTGTAACAAATAATGGAGTATCAGAGTGGAGTACCATTTTGTAAGCCAATCCGGGATTAAATAACCGTGCAAACAGATTTCTTCGACGAGTATTAAAGGCAAGAACATTAATCTGATTTTCCTTCATGAAGTTATTTAAAAGATCAGGTGTATCATCAGCATTTAATAATGCATAATTAGTTACCAGCAGGGGATAATGATTAGCAAAATACGATTTAATTCCTGTAAGCATAACTTCGCTCCATGCACCATTTTTCTCGGATGCATGAACAAAAAACATTTCAGTATTTTCGGATGCAAACAATGAAATAGCCCGATCGATTGCAATTAAATCTTTCTGATCAAAATTAGTTAGAAAAGCAACTCGTTTAATATCGTCGGGTGATTCCATTTTCATCAATACCGGAACTGCAAATACAGGGGAAACGCAAGCTTCCATTACTTCTGCAGTAACACTGCCAATCAATCCTTCAGATAATTTTTTGCCATGAGTTCCCATAACCACTAAGGCGGGTTTATGTTTTTTGCAATATTCAAGTATCTGATCTTCGGGAACGCCTTCTTTCAATTCAAATTTAAATGGAATATTTGGTATTTCACCTTTTGAAATCCGCTTATGAAGTTGTTTAGTCATAATTTCCACTTCAGAATTAGCCGAACTGATAATTTTACGAAGCAACTCACTATCACTTATGCTGTAAGTACTCATGTCATTATTGGAGGAAATTGTAAAAGCCGGACTAAAATAAACATGTAGAAATACTACTTCGGCAGCCAATATATCAGCAAAGTGGAAGCCAAAATCAGTTGATTTTAGCACTATGTCGTTAAAATCAATTGGAATCAATACTTGTAAATTATTATTGGTTCCTGTAACAGGTTCGTGTTCCCAGGCACTTTCCATCTCTTCTACAATTTTCAATGCGCGTGGTAAATCATTTTCATGAATACGTACTCTAACTCCGACAGCCAATTCGGGATGGTCGAGATTTAAATTATGTATGACTGTTTCAATACCGTTGTCTTCTAAAACTGTTTTAATCATTTGAGCCCGTTGTAAAGTACGAATGGCCAGCGTTACTAATTTATCTTCCATGATGTTTTATAATGTTGATATACAGGGTAATAATAAATTTAATTGCAAGTGATATATTGTTTTTATTATTGAATGGTAAAGATAAGTATATTTAACTAACACTTCAATATTTTTTTATGTTTTTTTGAGAAAATATTTGAGAAAAAAATCAACGAATAATTCACTAGTAAAACACAAAGTTGAATGACTCTGTTCAGTTTTAATTTTTATAGGAAACTAAATTCTGAAGGTTTTTTATAAAAATCTATTTTCAAAAGATCTATAAGCATCGGCATTTGTATGGCTCATTTCAAAATAATTAATTACTTTTGCAAGTAACATATTTAAATCATTAGAAAATAGAATCTATAATTGTATTTTCAGTGATAAACCTATATTTTATAATCTGTTTTGGGAAATATTTCTATACATCCAGCTACTTTTGCAGCAATTATTTCGCTTATAATAAGCATTTTATTGCTTGGATTGTCTGCATTAATTTCCGCATCGGAAGTCGCATTCTTTTCACTCGACCCAAAAACCTTAAATGAATTGGAAGAAAGTGATAAAAAATCGGATGGTCAAATCCTCAAATTACTTCAAACGCCACAAAGACTGCTTGCTACTATTTTAATTGGGAATAATTTCCTGAATGTTGCAGTAATTTTATTGTTAACACACTTCACGAGCACTGTATTAGATTTTGATAGTGTTCCTATACTTGGATTTATTTTTAAAACGATCATAATAACCTTTGCTATATTGCTTTTTGCAGAAATAATGCCGAAAGTATATGCCACTCAAACTGCAAAAAAAACAGCTGGTTTTACAGTTACGTTACTAACAGCAATGGAAAAGATTTTTGGTCCGTTTGTAAGTTTGCTGGTAAATTCAACCTCTATTGTAAAAAACAGTCTTTCAAAACACAACCGTTCAAATATTTCAATGGATGAATTGTCTCATGCTCTTGAACTTACATCAAATAACAAAGATGAAGATACAGAAATTTTGGAAGGAATCATAAAATTTGGAAACATACAAGTGAATGAAATTATGACTTCACGTGTTGATATTGTTGATTTAGATATAAAGTTGAATTACAAGGAGATACTTGATATTATAATCAGATCTGGTTACTCACGCATTCCGGTATATTCCGGAACCCGAGATAATATTAAAGGATTAATTTATGGCAAAGATTTATTACCACATTTGGATAAACCTATTAATTTCAGATGGCAAAGTTTAATACGTCCGGCTTATTATGTTCCTGAAACAAAGAAAATTGATGATTTACTGATTGAATTTCAAGAAAATAAAATTCATTTGGCAATTGTGGTTGACGAGTATGGAGGAACTTCAGGTTTGATAACATTAGAAGATATTTTGGAAGAAATTGTTGGAGATATTAGTGATGAATATGATGATGAACAGTTACTTTTTACAAAAATAGATAATCATACATTTATTTTTGAAGCTAAAATATTATTGAATGATTTTTTTAAAATAGCTGAAATAGAAGAAGATGACTTTTTGAAAGTTACAGAAGAAGTGGAAACATTGGCAGGTCTGATTTTGGAGCTTAAAGGTGAAATCCCTTCAAAAAATGAAAGAATTGATTTTGGACGATATGTCTTTGAGATTCTGGCAGTTGATAACCGTCGGATTAAAAAAGTAAAATTATATCTCAAGGATAATTTTAAAAAGTCGGAGGAATAGATAAATAATTGATATTAAGAAAATTGTATTTTAGATGAAATCTGTTCGTGTTCTGACTGTAATTGTAATTCTTGTACTTGCATTTTATTCCTGTAATAAAGTTGATATCCCTCGACCATATGGTTATTTCAGGGTTGAATTACCGAAACATGAGTACAGGATGATTGATACATTGGGGCTGCCTTATCGCTTTGCTTTACCATCCAATGCAAAATTAATAAGTCGTGATGCTAAAAACGACAAATTTTGGGTTGATATTTATTATCCTAAATTAAATGCCAGTATATTTTGTAGCTACAAACCTGTGAAAGGGAATTTGATTGATTTGTTGGAAGATACAAGAAAAATAGTTTATAAACATAGCGTCAGAGCTGATGGAATTGGTGAGAAAGCATTTAATCATCCTGAAAATAATGTATATGGAATTTTATATGATTTAACAGGTAATACGGCTTCATCTGTTCAATTTGTTTTAACCGACAGCACTAAACATTTTTTTCGAGGAGCATTATATTTCAACAATGTGCCAAACAAAGATTCGATTGCACCAATGTCAAATTATATTCGCGAAGATGTGATTAAAATTATGGAAAGCTTTGAGTGGAAGAAATGAAACAACAATTAATTTCAATTGAAGATGCTAAAGTATTAGTTTGGGAACTAACCGAAAGTATTGAAGAATTAAAGTTGAGTTTATATCCTACTAATTCAGAGCTTTTTGAATTAGAAAAATTTGTTTCTGAAAAGAGGAAACTGGAATATTTAGGTGTAAGAATTGCGTTAAGAGAATTGATTGGAAAGAAAGTGAAAATTGAATATGACAGTTTTGGAAAACCTTTTTTGGCAGATAATAGTTATCAGATTAGTATATCTCATTGCAAAAACTGGATTGCAGTAATGATTCATCCAACTCGACAAGTGGGTGTTGATATTGAGATTCCAACGGATAAAATATTAAAGCTTTACACTCGATTTCTTAATGAAGTTGAACAATTAGAAATGACTTCAGGAGATAAAATAAGTAAGTCGATGTTGGCTTGGTCGGCAAAAGAAGTTTTGTACAAAATTATTGGTATAGAAGCTGTTGACTTTGCAAATAGTTTGCATATCTTTCCATTTGAATTGAATTCAACTGGCAAATTTTATGCTGAACAGGTGAAAACTAAAAAAAAATATGAATTAAATTATTTGCAAAATTCCAATTATACGTTGGTTTATTGTTTAGCCTAAAAATATAAAATCGCAATGAAAACTATCTACAAAAGTATTCTTCTGAAGAAAGAAGATAAACATAAAATGCTTGCTATCTTACTGGACCCAAATCAATGTCGGGGAAGCATCTTATCAAGAACTATTGCTGCTTTAAAATCGAATGTGCCTGATTTTATTTTTGTAGGAGGAAGTCATGCAGTATCATCTGTTGATTTATTTGTTGAACTCTTAAGAGAAGAAACACAAGCCAGTATTGTGTTATTTCCCGGAAATGCTTCTCAATTTAGTGATAAAGCAAATGCACTCTTATATTTGAGTCTATTGTCAGGAAGAAATGCGGAATTTCTTATCGGACAACATATTACATCATCAATTGCTATTAAGAAATCAAATATTGAAGTTATACCAACCGGATATTTATTAGTAGATGGAGGAAAGGCAAGTTCAGTTGAATACATAAGTAATACTCAACCGATACCACAAGACAAAAACGAAATAGCTCTTTCTACAGCTGTTGCAGGTGAATTACTTGGTATGAAAATGATTTATCTTGAAGCAGGAAGTGGTGCTAAAACGCCAGTGTCATCTGAAATGATTCATTATGTGAAATCTGGTCTTTCACTTCCTTTGATAGTTGGTGGTGGGATTAAAAACGTAGCACAATTAAATAATGCATTTAAAGCCGGTGCTGATTTAGTTGTCATTGGTAATATTGTTGAAACAGATCCTTTGAAAATTGCTGAATTTGTAGCTTGTACCCGAAATTTTAAAGAAGAACAATAAATTTTTATTTTGTTGAATGGTTTGAAACACGATCGAAGAAAGGATTCTTTGACGAACAGCTAATAGGTATTCCGTAAATATTGCTGCAACCGGGCATCATTCCTAATTCTAGTGCTACCCTCCCAACAGAGAACATTACACGGCTATCAACTTTTCTGTCCGAAGCCACTGAACAAGCTGAACCAATTGCGATTCCCACATCGACAGTATTTAAAGAGCATGGTACTTCCGGAAATTCATTTTTTGTTGCACAATTCTCAAAGCCACAATAACCACAATTTAAGTTGTGAACTTGTTGTTTCGTTCCAATTAAAACAATTGCCTCTGCATTAAGTATATTAGCTGAATCGCGCAAAATAAATTTCAATCCGGATTTTGTAGAATATTCAACCATTGCTTCCGAAAGCTTTTTAATTGTTTCGCCTGTTATGGTTAGCACCTCGATGATATCAAAACCTTTTCCTTTAGGAGCTGTCCTGGCAGCCGTCATCATTTCATTTGCAACTTGAAGCAATCGCTCATTTCGCGTATCTCTTTCATTAATAAACATGATATTTGAAAATTGTATAATGTAAATCGAATAATTAATTGATCAATTCTTTCATAAACTCATCACCTTTCAATAATCCGTAACTTCCATTCCTGGCTGCAAACTCATCATAAACCATAACATCATCGGCTTTTTCTCCAGGTTTATAAATGATAAATGGAATTGGTGAATTGGTATGTGTTTTAATGGCGCAGGGAGTAGGATGATCCGGCAAAATAGCAATAGTTACAGGTTCAGTCCATGTTGAAACTTCATCATAAATTGGCTTTACAACGCGTGAATCAAGATATTCAATGGTTCTGACTTTCAATTCTACATCGCCTTCATGTCCGGCTTCGTCGCTGGCTTCAATGTGCAAATACACAAAATCGTCTGTTCGAAGTGCATCGATGGCGGCTTGTGCTTTTCCTTCGTAATTAGTATTATAAAGTCCGGTTGCACCCGGTACATCAATAACTTTCAGTCCAGCATAAACGCCAATTCCTTTTATCAAATCTACGGCTGAAATAACTGATCCGCTTTTCAACTTATAGGTTTCGATCAATGTTTTCATTTCCGGTTTATATCCTGGCGACCAAAGCCAAATGCTGTTTGCTTTATCTTTTCCGGCAGCAGCGCGTTTAAGGTTTACTGGATGATTTTCCAACAAAGCTTGCGATTTCAAAGTTAATTCATTCAGGAAATCGGCTGTATTTTCAGCCTCAAAAGTTTCAGCCAGAATCATTTCATCAGCAAATGGAGTTCCGGGAACGTCATGAGGTGGAGTACAATTCAACTGTTTGTTTCCATCTTTCATTTTAAATAAGTGGCGGTAAGAAACTCCCGGGTAGAAATTTACATCATCTGAACCTAGTTCTTTTTGCAAAAAAAGAATCAGTTCGTTGGCTTCTTCATTACTGATATGCCCTGCCGAGTGATTCTTTATTATTCCATTTTCAATGCAAATAAAATTGCAACGCATGGCCATTTCTCCTGGTTCTATAGCCACACCCATACTTGCTGCCTCCAATGAACCACGACCTTCGAAAACTTTATTGAGATCATATCCCAAAACACTAAGGTTGGCAATTTCACTTCCAGGAGCAAATCCTTTGGGAATGGTGTCCAGCAATCCGTTACGTCCTAATGCAGCAATTTTATCAATATTCGGTTTATTAGCTGCCTGCAAACAGGTTTTATTTCCAAGCGACGCAATCGGTTCATCGGCAATTCCATCACCAAGTATAATAAGGTATTTCATTTCGTAGGTTGTTTCTAAATAAGAGTTTTATTGCTTATGAATTTGCAATTTCACGTAAATAATTTGGGCAAAAATCAAAACCATTTTCCCACGAAATTCCACCAAATTCATCAACTCTAACTTGTTTAAAATAATCATAATCTAATAATTTTGCTGAAATCCCCTTTGATATAAAGGGTTTAAGATTTATAATTACATCTGAATTATCAGAAAAACGAATCCATACTTTATAATTATCTAAAGGTTTTACTTCGATTATTGCATCCATATTCTTTATTTTAATGGTTCTATAGCTTTTAATTCCGAATTTTGACGGGCAAGTTCCCAATCCTGCATTAGCTCTTCCCGGTGTTCATCAGCCCATTCCAAAACCAATGTTTTGGCACGTTTAGGCAATTCGCCATTCAGTATTTGTAATGTTCTGATATCAATTTCTGCATGAAACTCTTCATATTTTGCATGAAAATGAGGTGGATTATGCTCATTATAGTACAAAGCAATTATAATTCCATAAAATCTACTAATCTCAGGCATACTTTTTCTATAATCAGTTTGTTGGTAAATTAATATTCAAAATTATGAATCTAAAAAATCTTTATAGTCAGGCAATGCATCTTCAAATTTCTTCACTGATTCAGCCAATGTCAAATAACTTTCACCACCGGCAGCATTAAGATGTCCACCTCCGTTAAACAAATCGGCAGCCACTTTGTTGGCTGGAAATTGTCCTTGCGAGCGAAGTGATATTTTAATTTTAGATGTATCTTCACGCATGAAAACCGAAAAATCAACTCCATCAATTGATAATGGAATATTTACAAAACCTTCTGCATCACCATTTGTATAATTAAACTGATACAATTCCTTTCCGGTAATGGTAATAAGAGCGGTGCGATATTCAGGATAAACTTTCATTTTATGGAATAAACAGAATCCCATTAATCGCAATCGATCTGCAGAATAAGTATTGAAAACTTTGCGGTAAATAGCATCTTTGTCAATTCCCAATTTGATTAATTCGGCAATAATTATGTAAATTTCCTGACCGTTTGAATTATAAGTAAATCCTCCGGTATCAGTCATCATGCCGGTGTAAATGCAATCTGCACATGCCAGATTAATTTTTGAAAAATCACCTAATCTACAAATTAATCTGAAAATCAATTCACTGGTAGACGAAATTTCAGGATAAGAAACAATGATTTTGGCAAAATTCTCAGGATGCAAATGGTGATCTACTAAAATTTTATCGGCAGTTGATTTCAAAACAGCATCAGCCATTTTGTCCATACGACTTGCAGTGTTAAAATCGAGCGCAAAAATTAAGTCGGCTGAATTTATAATTTCGTCGGATCGTTCTTTGAAATTTTCGTAATCAAGTACGTATTCGGCACCCGGCATCCATGCTAAAAAATTAGGAAAAGGTGTCGGAACAATCACGACCGGCTCTTTTTCAATCGTCATTAGATAATGCCATAATGCCAATGTTGAGCCCATCGCATCACCGTCTGGACCAACATGGGTAACGATTACGATTTTTTCGGCTTTATCAACTTCCCTTTTTATCTTAGTTATAAGTTCTTCTGCTATAATTTTCGAAATCATAATTCAGGTTTTAATTTAAATGCAAAAGTAACAAAAAATTGCGATTTTGATAGTAACAATTTTATCCAACATTAATCTTTAAAGTTCAGAATATATGCACCTTGTTCTGACACTGAATAAAATTGAATTTTTTTTGACTTACAAACTTGCTTAATATTGTCGGAATACCATTTTGTAATAGTATTGTCAATTATAATTTTTTTAGGATGAATACATTCTAAAACTTGTTCAATTCTGGGTTTCAAGAGGTTTCCAATTATTAAATAATCAAGTTCAAGAGGAGTCGATGTTGTCTTTTTCTTTAAAAAATCCTCAGTCATAACTAATATTCTTGAACCTTCAAAATAAACGAATCCTCCAGAGAACCAATTATTATGATGTAAATAATGTGGCATCTCTAGTTTTTGATTTTGCCAAAACATTTTTGCTATGCGCTGAATTTCAGCTGAATCAGTCGAAAGGACGTAATTTATATTTCTATTTATAAAATTGACATGTGTATTTTTTTGTCCAGCATATACAACCATTCGTTTCGATGTCAACGTTTCAATATTCGTTTGTAAATTAAATAAACATGTTAACAACAAACTAGCTAAACCAATAATTAAAGGAACATATTTTCTGGTAAAATAATAACCTGAAAGACAAAAAATTGCCATAAAGAATGCTATGGTTTGTTTAATGTCTAACGAAATATGCGATACAGAATACGGTAAATCTTGAATCCATACTATAAAATAATTTAGAAACCAAAGTGACCATTTTAACGCAAATCCATTTACTACGGACAAATAGGGGATAAATGAAACAAATAACAATGCAATTGCCTGATAAATTATCAAGCTCGAAAGTGGAATGGCAACAAAATTGGTAATTAAGAAATAATTCGGAAATTGCTGAAAATAATATAGTGTAAAAGGTGTTGTTCCAAGTTGCGCAGCGACTGAAACAGTGAGCGTTTCCCAAATAAATTTTGAAAACTTATTAGAAGGATTATACAGTTTGTTTACTATTGGATGAAAGAAAATTATACTCAAAACAGCCGCATAACTCAATTGAAAACCAACATCATACAAGAAATTTGGGTTATAAATCAGCATTGCCAGAATTGACATGAAAATTGTGTTATAAATTTGTGATTTTCGATCCAGACAATTTGCAAAAACTACAAAAGAAAACATTATTGCAGCGCGAATTACAGCTGCTGACATTCCGGTAAGAAATGCATAACCCCACAAAAAAGCTATTATTAGTAGAGCCTTCAAAATCTTTTGCCATCGTTTTTTATCTAAAAAGCCAAGTAAGTATCCAATTACAACGTAAATAACTGCTACGTGCATTCCACTTACAGATAAAATATGAACTGTTCCTGTAGCACTATAACTGGCACGAATATCAGGCTGCAAATCATCCGTATAACCCAATGTCAATGCAGCTAAAACAGCAAATTCGTCACCTTGAATATTGAATTTATGGTAAATGTTCAACAAGTAATTTCTCCATTTATCGGATTCACGACGAATTGAAAAACTTTCGTTTTTAGCTATAAATTGCCAACTGCCTGACGAAATATAACTAGTGGCGCCAATGCCTTGATGTTTTAAATAAGAAGCATAATTAAAAGCATCGGGGTTTAGCGGTTTGTTAGGAGGTGCAAAATTAGCTTCGACCATTAAACGATCGCCAAATAATAATTTTGAAGTGTTTTTATCTTTTTGAATATATAAAATTGCTTGGCCATGAGAGGGCTTCCACTGATAGTCAAAATATTCCAAAACATCAACCTTGCAAAGATACGTCTTTACTTTTTCAACGGGAGCAGATGTAATTTCTACCCTAAAAATACCCTTTTTATTTAGTTGATCAAAAGTGTAAGCCTCTTCACGTTCAGAACTTAATAAATAAGCAAACGAAAACATGAAAATAAAAATTCCTAAACCAAAAAGCCATCGGAATTGAAATTGTCGTTTTGGAGTATTAATGATAAACGACAATAAAATAAAAATTACAGATATTAAGAACATTACATACAAACTCCATCTGAAAATCTCCACAAATTGATAAATCACAATACCAATTATAAACGGGAGCAGCAAACGAAAAAATGGAGTTCGTTGCAAAAAGTCCATATATTACTTATTTAGCATGTTATGAATTGTTTCAATTGGATTTGATGCTTTAAAAACGGCACTTCCGGCAACCAGTACATTTACTCCATTGTCAAAAAGTTTTTTCGCATTTAATTCACTCACTCCACCATCAACCTCAATCAAACAATTCGCACTTTTTCTTTTTATTATTTCTTTCAATTCAGCGATTCGATTATAGCTTTCTTCGATAAATATTTGACCGCCATAACCTGCAAAAACGGTCATAATCAGAACTAAATCAACCTTATCTACATATGGTTCAAGAACGCTAACAGGAATATCAGGATTTATAGTAATTCCAGCTTTTATTCCTTCGGATTTTATCATTTCAATGATTTCAAATGCGTTTTCAACTGTTTCGTAATGAAATGTTAGGATATCGGCTCCGGCTTTTGCAAAACGAGATATATATTTTTCGGGATGTACAATCATTAAATGAACATCGAGCGGTTTGGTACAGTATTTTTTAGCAGCCTCAATTACCGGGAATCCGAAAGAAATATTTGGAACAAATGTTCCATCCATAACGTCGATATGTAACCAATGAGCTTCACTATTATTAATCATTTCACAGGTAGCTTTCAAATTGCCAAAATCAGCTGCTAATAAAGAAGGAGATATAAATTTTTTCATTTATTTATTATGAATTTCATAGTTTTGATATTAAATAATTTGAACTGCAAATATAATAAAAAAGAAAGACCTCCAAATTTTGGAGGTCTTTCTTTTAACTTTAATTTAATGACCATTCAACGTATTGATTTTCATTAATCTGTTCGACTCGATAAGTAGAAGCGAATTGGAGAATTCTATTTAAAGTAGCTGCGTTTGGCTGCAAATCCACTTTTAGTTGAAGTTTTTTTTTCTCGTTAATTAAATCAGGTTTTTTAGACGAAGTAGAAATTTTTTGCATAGGCACCTTATATTGTTTAAGCATTTTTATTTATTAAACGCAGGTGTAAGCAAAATAGTATATTTCAGATGCACTTATTTTATTTCCAAATATACATTTTTTTCAACGGCAATTCGTCGCATATTAAGCAAAGCATATCGCATACGACCAAGAGCCGTATTTATACTAACGTCAGTTCTTTCTGCAATTTCTTTAAAACTCAAATCTTCAAAATACCTCATTTTAATAACTTTTTGTTGAGAGAGTGGTAATAAATCAATCAAGTGAACCACATCGGCCAATACCTGTTCGTTCGATATTGTATCTTCAATACTTTTTTCAGAAAGTTTTGCATTGTTAATGATGTCGTAATCAACGGCATCTGAAGAAAAAGTATTTTCATTTTTTTCGCGTCGGAAATGATCAATTATTAAATTATGGGCAATTCGGTTAACCCATGCAACAAATTTACCCGATTCGACATATCGACCTTGTTGAATTGTTGCAATTGCTTTAATAAAAGTGTCCTGAAAAATATCTTCGGTGAGTTCACGATTACGCACAATCAAATAAATGTATGTATATACTTTTGATTTGTAGCGTAGTAATAAAATTTCAAACGCCTGATTATTTCCAATCTCATACAATTTTACCAATTCATCATCGGTTAATTGATTTAGATTTTTCATTACTTTTAATTTTGAAGTTAAAGTAATTATCTTTTATAGGCGTTAAAATTTTAGAAGTTTGAAATAAATTTGATATGCAAATATAGTGATTGTATTGTAAAGAAAAAATTTATTCGAAATAAATTTAGAAAACAAATAGAAAATATATTTTCATAATACTAATAAATAGTAAAATAGAAATGTGTATACTACAGTAAGAGGCTAATAAATAGAGTTGTAGCGAATAGAAGTTAATGATAATTTCACGCTTTTAAATATTTGAGATTTTGTTTCAATTTTGTAATTCCAGCTCTATTTAAAGCAGTTTGTTTAAAAATTGTTTTAAATTTTTCGTCTGAAAGATTCTCCCAAGAATTGAAATTATAAGTCAGAATTTTAGGGATTGGATTAAGTTCGGAATGGCAATTTGGCTTTGAATATTTTACATTCCAAGGGCAAATATCTGTACAAATATCGCAGCCAAAGATACAATTGGAAAGTTTTTCATGGAATTTCTCAGGAATTTCAAGTTTACTTTCTATTGTTAAATATGAAATGCAACGTCGTGCATCAAGTTTATTTTCGCACAATGCATGTGTAGGGCATGCATCAATACATTTTGTGCAGGTCCCACAACGAGTTGAAATAGAGTTGTCGTATTCTGTTTCGATATTCAACATTAACACACCTATAAATACATATGAACCGTAGTCAGGACTGATTAGTTGTGTGTTTTTCCCGATCCAACCTAATCCTGCGCGCTCTGCCCAACGTCTTTCTAATACTGGCGCTGAATCTACAAATACATGTTGGTGAGTTTGTGAAATACAATCTGATCCGTAATTTTTGCAAATCTCATGTTCCAGTTCAGTTAACTTTGTTTTAACGACTGAATGATAATCTATAGCTGAATAGGCATATTTTGCAATTTGAGGAGCAGTTGGAAGTTGTTTTTGTTCGGGGAAATAATTGAATAAGACAACTACAACTGATTTACAATCAGGAACCAGAATTTGAGGATTTATTCTTTTTTCAAAATTTCTTACCAGATAAGACATTTCACCATTATAACCTTCAGATAACCAGTTCCTCATAAATGCTGCATCGTCAGTTAATTCTTCAGCTTTTGCAATGCCGCAGGCATCAAACCCTACCGAAAGAGCAGCATTTTTAATTGAAAACATGATTCATTTAGGAATTAAAACAGATTTGTCTTATAAATATTTTTCAATTTCAGTTATTAACTCATTAAATCTGGAACTTCTGTATACAATTAATCCCTTTCGGTTCATTAAAAATGAAGTTGGAATTGATCTTACATTATACATTCCTGCATATTTTGTATCTATACCTTTTTCATCTCTAACACATATCCAAGGAATATTATTAATTGATTGCAGCCATTTTTCTTTATTTTCATCAAGAGATACCTGATAAATTTCAAAACCACGTTTGTGGTATTTGTTATATAAATCTCTAAGAGTAAACACATATTCTACACTTCCCTCCATTTCAAAACTAGAAAAATCAATTAAAACAACTTTTCCTTTAAGAGTTGAAAGTTTTTGCTCAATGTTATTTTTATCCGGTAAATTTATATCAATAAAACCGGTATTATTTTTTGTCAAAATATCATTCCATACTTCTTTCTCTTTCTGAGCTTGATCATTTTTTATCGCATCCAAAACTAAATTGTAGAGGTTTTTTGTTCGGATATATTCAGGCATATAAACATTAAAAGAAGTCGCAACTGCCGAACAATAAGGTTTGTCTGATTTTATATAAGGTGAGAATAAATAACTATTATTGATTTTTTGATAAATAGCAAAGTATGCCGCCAGTGATCGTGGATTTTGAATGATTAATTTTTGAGCCATTTCTTTATGTTTCTCGATATCCTTTTCAATTTCTGATATTCTGATATTTCGGTCATTAATATTCATCTCCGGTGTTAACTCGTTTGCTTTTCTTTGAATTTCCATTACAGATTTTCGAAGTTTCTGAATTTGTAAAGAAGTTTCAGATCCTGTTAAGGAATAATTTGTTGCAAAGTTTTCATATTTTGCATCAATATGAATATTTTCGCAAGAATCAACTGCGAATGTTAGTACTTTATTTTCTATTCTCAGATTGTAAAAATCAGGATAAGCAGGACGTTGAGATTTAAAGCTAAATTCACCGCTTTTATCTAGTTTAACGGAATCAATTATAACTGTACTCATCAATCCGTTTTGCTCAAAATAAAGCATTTTTCCGCCTGAGTCGGCAACTTTTCCGATTACATGAAATTTGTTATTTTGTTTACATGCAAATAAACCTGTTAGAATTAAAAGAAAGAAAAGTGTTTTTTTCATGATTACGGATATTGAAAAATTAGTTTGTTTTGTATCTATACTTTACTTGCGACAGTTGTTCATTGGCTTCTACAATTTTCAATTTCAAGTTTTCTTTGTATTGTGCCAGCTTAAATTGTAAATCTTTATCACCAACTGCGAGAATTTGAATTGCAAGAATTCCGGCATTTAGTGAAGCATTAATTCCAACAGTTGCAACCGGAATCCCCGGAGGCATTTGAACAATTGCCAGCAATGCATCCATCCCGTCAAGCGAAGCATTGATGGGAACTCCAATAACTGGAACTGTTGTCATAGAGGCAATTACACCTGGTAAATGTGCAGCCATTCCGGCAGCAGCAATAATAACTTCAATTCCATTTTCGAGTGCATTAGTGGCAAATTTCTCTACTTCACGGGGAGTACGGTGAGCCGAAAGTGCATTCATTTCGAATGGAATTTCAAATTCATTAAGTAACTCTGCAGCTTTTTCCATAACCTTAAGGTCAGAAGTACTGCCCATTATTATACTAATTCTGGGTTTCATTTTTTATCAATTTGTTGATTCATTAGAGTTTATATAAGTTAGTTTGTTATTGATATTTTAGTTTGAAATTAGATAAGGCACAAGCGAGTACCATAACTAAATCACGGAAATCATCTATAAATG
>Ga0209123_1001652_pt1 | contig 21251 bp, 17 predicted proteins | sample BarGraIncu00431A_FD_184500 | JGI IMG/M metagenome (GOLD analysis project Ga0209123, IMG submission 184500) | Arctic peat soil microbial communities from Barrow, Alaska, USA - Barrow Graham LP Incubations 004-31A (SPAdes) (version 2) | ecosystem: Environmental > Terrestrial > Soil > Wetlands >... | reverse complement strand
AAACACCTTTTTTAATGCTCGTTTCATGTGCTTAACTCATATTCAATTTATTTTTACGGTTATTTTTTTTGCAATTTTCAAAGCTGTTGTCAAAGTGCTCAAATCCTTATTTAAACTACCGTCAGACCCGGCATAGTGACTGTGTCCGATTGGTTTAAGTTCGTAAACTGCGTTTGTATTATCCGAATCAATATCAACAGAATAAACCAATGCCGGCTGACTGGATGTTTTATATTCTTTGTCGTTCGGAAATTTATCATTGGTCCAGTATTCATTCCAGTCCCACGATTGATTCAATTCCATCATAACTTTGTATTTTCCCTTCAAGGGTTTTTCAGTTTTGGCATGTAAAATAAATGATGCTGCCGGAGTTGCGCCGGTATAGGCATCTACCACCGGTTGACGAGGTGTAGGATTAAAAGTGCCAAATTCATTTTTCACGCCACGTTGGTGTGCCCAATAAGGCAATGCTGCAGGTCGCTGAATCTCTCCGGGCTTCCATTTACCTGTATTTCTATTAGCACGTTTAAAAACGCCCTTACCAATGCTTTCGGAGACATACAATGTCTGAATATAATTGCCTTTTTCATCGGCCAACCAAATTGCAAACAAGGGATGATTGTGTTCAGCTCCTTTTTCAAATCGAACAGTTAAAGAAGTGCCGGAGTTATTTTGACCATAATTTTCAATACTGAAAATATCTGCTTTCTTTTGTGCAAAATTGACTGTTGTATAAAGTAGAATAACAGCCAATATAATAATTTTATTCATAATACATTCTATTTAAAAATTATATTTTGATTATTAAACCAATGGTAGGTAAAATTGTACCTGCAAAATTATCAATTGTTCTCAATAAATAATTAGACGGGTTTGCAGGATCGGTAACCGGCACATATACTTTGTTACCATTTGTATCAATGATTGGCGAAGCGCTTATATTTGTATAAATGGGTGTACCTTGCGATTTAAAATTGTAAACATTTTGAATGTCAGTGTACAAATTCAATACCCACTTTTTGAAATAAAATTCTTTATCAATGCGCAAGTCCAGTTGATGCGAATCAGGCAGCCGGAGTGAATTAAATTTTGAGTAATCCAAAAGCGGTTGTTTTGAGATGTCCCACACTTTTATAATGGCAGAGTTCGGGTCAATAGGTGTATATGGAGCTCCACCCACAAATCGCCAACGAATAGCAACATTCCAGTCATGTTTAAATTTATAACTGCCTATCAGATTGAATAAATTACGGGTATCCCACGATGATGGTAAATAAACGCCTGCTGAGTTTGTAAACTCGCTTCGAAAATAAGTGTAAGTTGCTGTAAGGTTTAATCTTTTCATTTCCATAATTTTGTATAGAAATTCTACACCATAAGCACGTCCTTTACCTGTAGAAATAATTTGTTCATCGCCTACCTGTCCATAATTGGTACCTTTACTAGCAATGCTTAAACCATCAGCAACCGAAAGTGGATAATAGTCATACGCTTTGTAGAATCCTTCCACTGTCAATCGCATATTTTCCATGGGTCGGTATTCAAATCCGGCAATAGCCTGATTGGATATCGTGTAACGAAGATTTTCTGTTTCGTTCACCAATAAACCGGCAGCATTTCGATAACCCATAGTAGTATAAGCCGGCTGTTGAGCATAACGTCCTATATTTCCATTCAAATCGACGTTGGGTGATAGTGCATACGAAACAGAAAATCGTGGTGAAAATTGGTTTAACGGGTTTAACGGGTTTATCATATTTTGGTTATAATCTAATCCCGCAATATTCACACCCAATGAAAGTTTCAATTTTTCATCCAACAGCGCTTTAGATGCCTGAGCAAAGGCGTTATATCCGAACAATCCAATTTGAGTATTGTAAGCCAGGTTACTCACCGTGTTGTTGAAATAAATCTGTCGATTGGTTGAATTGGTATAATGTACATACTTAAGACCCGCACCAAAAGAAAGTTTTACAGGCAAATCGGGATAATTGCGTTCGAATCGTAATTTATTTTCAGCTTCGTCAGAGGTATAATCAGAAGTCTTCAAACTATCCATATTATTGTTTTTATATTTATAATTTGAATTCCTAAGCATATTGCGACTTAAAACCCATGTATCGTAATGTGTATCTGCAAAATGTTTGTAAACTGCACCGACGGTGTAATTCCATTGAACATAGGTTGGCAAATAGGCAAGCAAATAGGCCTGACTTTCAGTTGGATTTTTAATGCCGGTATTCAATGCATCGTTATCAATAGCACCAATTCCAATAAACGTAATTTCATTTTTTTCGTCTATCCGTGTTTTCAACTTTAATTGAAAATCATTATAGGTGGGTAAAAATGGTAATCCAATAGCTGCAAATAAAAATTGCAAATAGGATTGACGTGCAGAAACAATAAAAGTGGTATTCTTACCCAGTGGGCCATCCAATGTCAAAGCAGCATCTGAGGCACCTACAGATAATTTGGTATGTAATCTGTCTTTGCTTCCGTCTTTTTGCCGAATGTCCATTACTGAACTCAACGCATTACCCTTATCGGCAGGAAAAGCACCGGTGTAAAAATTTATATTTCGTACAAAATCAGGATTGATAATTCCTACTGTTCCTCCGGACGATCCTTGTGTTGCAAAGTGATTAATTACGGGTATTTCAATTCCATCCAGGTAAAAAACATTTTCGGAGGGTCCCCCACCACGTACTATCAGGTCATTCCGATTCGGGTCGGTCACTCCTACCCCTGGCAATGTTTGAATTACTTTGGAAACATCGCGGTTGGCACCTGCGGTTTTTTCAATTTCCTGTACTCCCACCGTAAGAGCAGACAAAGGACTTTCAATTCTTTTTAAATTTGCGTTTTGACGAACTGTTACTTCATTCAATTGTATGGATGATACGTCTATAGGAACATCAATAAAAGTAGTCTGGTTTCCTTGTACTTGAAATTCTGCAGAAATGGTTGTTTGATAACCAACAGAACTAACTTTCAGGCGATTAAATCCGGGCTCAATTCCTGTAAAAATAAAATTTCCATCTAAATCGGATGTTGATCCTATGGTAGTTCCCTGAATTAAAATTCCTGCAAATTCAAGCGGTTGATTGGTTTTGGAATCAAAGATTCGACCTTTAATTTTACCTTTTTGCGCAAAAACAAAACTGTTGAGAAATAAAATAACTATAAGTAAACAATTTCTAGTGCTCATATAATTGTATTGAAATTTTAATGTATTTAAATAGTATATCAATAACAATCAACAAAATTAAATTGTTTTTTTAATTTCACACTATGGTTTTATAGATAATTACTATATTACTTTTTAGAAGCTCCTACTGTGTAACAAAACAAAGAAATGACTGTCAATTGATTAACAGTCATTTCTTTGTTTTAGTTGAAAATAAATACACTATTTTAATTCTAATTTCTTCTTAACTAATTGAGTAATATCATTCGACTTTGGAGATTTAAAAATTACACCTTGCGTGCTTAGATCGAAAATATAAAGGTAATCATTCTCCATACCAACTTCGTCAATTGCCTTTTTTACTTTCTCAATTACCGGGGCAAAAAGTTCTTGTTGCTTTTTTTGTAAGTCAGCGGTAGCCGTCTTTTGAATAGTTGCTATTCGCTTTTCAAGTTCAGTAATTTCACTTTGAAGTGCAGCTTTAATGCTTTCCGGCATATTGGTATTCATTTTTTCCTGATATTTTTTAATCTTCAAATAATACTCATCACGAAGTTTAGTCAGTTCCTGATTCCATTGAGCATCTAAATCTTTCATTGTTTTTTCAATGCTTACTTGTTCGGGCATTAAAGTTAGAATTTCAACAGAATTGATATGACCAAATTTTTGTTCCTGCGCAAAAATGCCTGCAGTAAAAACACAAAGAAGAATAATAAGTAAAATATTTCGTAACATAGCAAATAGTGTTTACTGTATCCAAAAAAGACTTTGATGAAATTCATCAAAGTCTTTTTTGAACAATGTTTATGACTTTATTTTTTTGCAGGAGTTGCTGCTTTTTTTGTTTCAGCAGGTGCTGCGGCTGGTTTCTTTGCTTCAACCGGTTTATCTAATCCTAATTTCTTTTTTACCAATGGAGTAATATCATTTGCACTAGGAGCTTGATAAATAAATACTTGTGTTAGATAATTAAAGATATACAGGTATTTTCCTTCTACAGCAATTTCACCAATAGCTTTGTTTATTTTGGCAATTACGGGAGCTGAAAGTTCTTGTTGTTTCTTATCTAAATCTGTACTTGCAGTTTGACGGAAAGTGGTAATCCGTTGTTGGAGATCTGTTAATTCACTTACAGCCACCTGTTTAATACTTTCAGACATAGTAGCTTGTTTGTCCTGATATTCTTTAAGCTTATTTGTGTACTCTTCGTTCAATTTTGTCAAATAAGTTTCGAACTCCTTGCTTTGATCATCTAAAGCTTTCTGAATGCTAGCTTGTTCAGGCATAAGTTGGAAAATTTCCTGAAAATTAACATGACCTAATTTTGTTTCTTGAGCCATTAAACTAATAGGTAGTACGGCAAGTAGTACTAATGCAATTTTTTTAAACATGTTTTTTTATTTTTTGAGTTTTTAATTATTTTGAAAAGGACTGCAAATTTAAAAAATTATTTTGAATATCCCAATTTTTGAAGAATAACATCGCTAATATCGAGTTTTGGAGTAGTGTATATAATACTCATTGCAGAACTTTTATCAAAAACTAAATCGTATTCTTTAGTTTTGCTAATTTCTTGAATGGCAGTATAAACCTCATCCTGAATTGGTTTCATTAAACTTTGACGCTTTTTGAACAGTTCACCTTCAGGTCCGAAATAACTGCGTTTTAATTCCTGTACAGCTTTTTCTTTAGTAACTATTTCTTCTTCACGTTTAGTTTTCATATCATCAGATAAAAAAACCAATTCCGTTTGATAATTTTTGTACATTTTCTGAACTTCCTGCATTTGAGCATCAACTTCTGATTGCCATTTTTTTGAAATTTGATTTAACTGTTCGTTTGCAGATTCGTAAGACGGAATATTTTTCATTATATACTCCATATCGACCATTGCAAATTTCTGAGCATTTACACCCATGAACGTTCCGACTAACATACAAAGTGAAATAATAATCTTTTTCATATAGATATTTTTTTAATAAAAATATATTTCAAATTACTTTACAATTATAAATTTAATGCGTATTTATTATTGACTATAAATTATGAACTATTTATAATTCCTGACCTAATACAAAGTGGAACTGACTACCGCTCTTTTTACCTGTATTATCAGTATCAAAACCATAACCCCAGTCAACACCCATCATTCCAAACATAGGTAAGAAAATACGAACACCAACACCAGCTGATCGTTTTAAATTAAAAGGATTATATTCTGACATTTTATTAAAACAATTCCCTGCTTCCAAAAATGTCAAACCATAAATTGTGGCAGATTGTTCTAATGATAATGGATAACGTAATTCAAGTGTAAACTTATCATACACATAACCCACATTATAACTACTATTTAATCCTGATGGTGGCGTAAGTGAACCATTTGAATATCCACGCATGGAAACAATATCCGTTCCATAGCTGGTATAACTTGACATTCCATCACCTCCCATATAAAATGTTTCGAAAGGTGAGCGTGCATATTGATTGTATTCACCTAAGTAAGAAAACGCTGCCTTACCCATCAATATCAATTTTTCGTCAGGGGTTAAAGGTATAAATGTTTTCCCAGTGAATGTCCATTTATGATATTCTAAGAACTTATAACGATCTGAATTAGGCATTGTTGGATCAGAATATAATTTCCCGTTTACTTTTCCACCATTTAACGAAGAATATGGAGGTGTTATTTTCAAACTCAGGGAAAATGCTGATCCGCTTCGAGTATAAATTGGATTAAGAATTGAACTACGACTTAGAGTTAAATTAAGACTGAAGTTATTAAAGTTTCCATCTGTTAATGGAGGCATATAGTACCATTTACTCAACATGAAACGTTGGAGCGACAACTCGCCCTGAAAAACAAAATAATCATCAGGCCAGTTTAACCGTTTTCCATAGCCTATCGAGGCTCCTAATGTTCTCATGTATTTATTTGGGTCAATTTCACTTTGGTATAACGAACTGTAGTCGCTATTAGAACCATAACTGCTAGATCCATAATTGCTATACTGTTGATTAACATAGTTACTGTAAATAGACGAATAGCGATCACTTACTGTTGCCTGTGCTGAATAATAAACAGAAAGTGATAACGAATTTGGTCGTTTTCCACCTAACCAAGGTTCAAGGAAAGACAAACTAACAGAAGAATAAGAATTACCATTTGTTTTGCCGTTTAAAGATAAAGTTTGACCTTCTCCTTGAGGAACAATACGATAAGTCTCTGGTTTAAATAGATTTTGAATTGCAAAATTACTGAATTTTAATCCAACACTTCCAACGATACCTGTTGAACCCCAACCTGCTGAGAATTCAATTTGATCACTACCTTTAGTTTCCAACATATAATTAATGTCAACGGTTCCATTTTCCTGATCGGGTAATACATCCGGAACTACTTTTTCAGGGTCAAAATGTCCCATTTGTTGTAATTCACGTATAGTTCTCATAACATCTTCCTGATTATATAATTGTCCGGGTTTTGTTCGTATTTCACGACGGATTACATTTTCATATACACGGGTATTACCTTTAATTCCAATTTCATTAATTGTTGCAGGTTTACCTTCGTACACTCTCATTTCAAAATCTATTGAATCCTTATCAACATGCACTTCTACTGGATCAATTTGAGAGAATAAGTAACCATGGTTTTGATATAATTTCCCAACTGCATCATCATCCTTTTCTAATCTTGCCATCAAATTTTTATGGTTATATACATCTCCTTTTTTAATGCCAAGCAAATTATTTAAAAAATCATAAGGATAAATTGTATTTCCAACCCATTTAATATCTCTATAATAGTATTTAATACCTTCATTTATATTAATATAAACATTCACACTTTTATCATCAAATGGTACAACGCTATCAGAAACAATATATGCATCCCGATAACCAATTTCATTATACTTTTCAATTAACGCTTTTTTATCTTTTTCATATTCTTCGCGAACAAATTTTTTGGTTCGGAAAAAATTTCTCCAATTATTGTCATTTGTCTTTTTCATCACCTGGTTTATCTGGTTATGACTCAGAGCTTTATTTCCGGAATATACAAGTAGGTGAATCTTTGTCTTAAGTTTTTTATCAACATTTATTTCTACAATAACATATCCCGGTTTTTTGGGGTCGTTTTTTTGATAGACATTTACCAATACATTTAGAAATCCTTTCTCCTCCATGTATTTCTCTATCACCTTTTTAGCAAGATTTGAAATATTTGGAGTAATCTGATTTCCTTTTACAATTCCAACCCGTAATTCAAGTTCCTCAATTTCATTTTTCTTTAATCCAATATAATTAACTTCAGAAACACGAGGTCGTTCTTTTAATACTATATTAAGCCATACTTTACCATCCTTTATTTTGGTTGCCAGAATTTTTACATCAGAAAACAATCCTTGTTTCCAAAATCGTTTTACAGAATTTGTAATTGCATCACCTGGTACATTTATAATATCTCCAACTGAAAGTCCTGAAAATCCTATTAAAGCATTGGCATCGTAATTTGCAGTTCCAGTAACAGTTATTTCTGCAATTTCATATTTCGGGGTTGAATTTGAATATTCAATAACAGGTAAACTGGTTGAATCTTTAACGACGGAAGTTTGTGCCTGATCAAATTGACAAAAAAGAAAAAGCAAAGCGATTAATGAAAACAGTTTGTATTGCATAATTTATTTTGAGTGTAGATAATATGTAGATTTTCTTAAATATTTTATTTTCCAAATCTACGTTCTCTATTTTGATATTCTAATATTGCTTGATAAAAATTTTCTTTTCTAAATTCAGGCCAATGAATTTTTGTAAAATACAGTTCGGTATATGCTATTTGCCATAAAAGAAAATTGCTAACACGTTCCTCTCCACTGGTTCTAATTAATAAATCCGGGTCTGGGATTTGCTTTGTTGTCAGATGATTGCTGATAAGTTCATCGTTAATGTCTTCAATACTAACTATACCGTCAATAACTTCTTGACAAATATTTTTAATTGCATTTTTTATTTCCCAACGAGATGAATAACTCAAAGCCAAAACTAAAGCTAATCCATTGTTTTCTCGAGTTTGATTTATACATTTATCAAGTTTAATAGCAGCATTTCCAGGTAATCTTGATAAATCTCCAATTGCCATTAATCTGACATTATTTTTATTTAAAGTAGGAGTTTCCTTTTCAATAGTGTCAATCAAAAGTTCCATTAAAGCATCAACTTCAGATTGCGGTCTACTCCAATTTTCAGTTGAAAAAGCATACAAAGTTAAATACTCTATCCCTATTTCAGCTGCAGCTTCAGTTGTTTCACGAACCGAAGTTACTCCATTTTGATGTCCAAAAATCCGATCGAAACCACGTTCCTTAGCCCATCTTCCATTACCATCCATAATGATAGCTATGTGCTTTGGTAGATTTGATTTATCTATTTTATCTTTTAATGAAAGCATTTCGATAATCTATTTTCGGCTTCTTTTTTCCTTTTTATTCATATTCAAACAATCGCACTGTTTCTTCCAAATATCAAAACTTATTCCTACAGTCATTGTTGAAAGCAAATCATTATTAAATGGATTTGATCCGTTAGGATTCGGATTTAAAACTATATCTGGCTGACCTTCAATAGGATTTTTTTTAGTAATTGGAAGGCTGTGATTTAAAGTACTAAAACCTTCCATTGTATCACCGGAATCACTAATTAATAATCTGTTAGACCACTGAAAGTTAAAATTAATTCCTTTTGTAACCATTATTTTCATACCAACACCAAATACAAAAATGGGTAGAGGATCTGTTTTATTTGCGTTAGGGTTATATTTATCATAAAGAAACTCCATTGCTCCACCACCAGCAAAGATATAAGGCGAAAACGTTTTACTGAAAAGCTTATAATCTAATTTTTCAAGATCAAAAAAGTTATATTCTGCACAAATATCTATACTTTTTATGGGGTTTTGAAACCACTTATTTGTTTTAGCAAGATCATAATATTGAACAATTTGCGTAAAACCCATTTCCGCTTTTACAGAAAAGCGAGGATCAACATTATACCTTATAAATGGTCCAAAAGCAAACTGCGTGTTATTAAACAACTGACTATTTGCGTCGCCAATATAAAAAGAACCTCCTGTATTAAATCCAATCTCAGCAACATAAACATCTTCCTGCGCTAAAATGCAGTTTGAAAATGAGTAAAAAATCAAGAGAAAAAAGTATCTAATTAATCTGAACCTCATGTTAATTGAATGATGTTTTATAATTAGACTTTAAACGAGTTTTTTTGCTTTTAATTTTATTTTTCATACAAATTGCAGCAACAAAAGTAATGATATTCTTTTAATGATTAGAAAAAGCGCTTTAAACATGCACTTAATTTAACTATTTATTGCAAAATTACTGACATTGGAGCAAAAGCCTATGTCACTATAATAAAGAAGCTTAAAAAGCGATTATTCTTTGTAATTTTCCAGTGCAACGTTTTCTTTCTTGGTCATTTCTGACTTTGTTTCAGGAGTTTTATCGTCTTGTCCACACAAATGAAGAATTCCATGAATTAAAACGCGTTTCAATTCGAGATCAAAACTTACATTTAATTCTTCTGCATTACTTTTTACAGTATCAACACTAATAAATATATCACCTGAAATACATGAATTTTCGGTATAATCGAACGTTATAACATCTGTAAAATAATTGTGATTCAGGTATTTATTGTTTATTTCAAGAATACGTTCGTCCGAACAAAAAATAAAAGCAATATCGCCGGTTTTATTTCCATAACCAGAAACTGTTTCTTTAATCCAAGTCTTAATTTTAATTTTATGTAATAATGGAAGAGTAACTCCTTCAGCAATAAATTGAATCATCGTTTTATTATTTTAGTATCATATTTTCAACCAATTTTCTTAATGAAAGAATAAATATCCAAGTAAAATTGCTGCAACAATTCCGGCTAAATCAGCTAACAATCCGCAAACAACTGCATATCTTGTATTTTTTATTCCAACCGAACCAAAGTAAACAGCCAAAATAAAGAAAGTTGTATCAGTTGAACCCTGAATAATGCTTGAAAGCCTACCAACAAAGGAATCGGCACCATTCAATTTCATGGCATCAACCATCATTCCGCGAGCTCCGCTCCCACTCAACGGTTTCATCAAGGCAGTTGGTAATGCACCTACAAAATCCGTATTCAAACCCGTTAAACTAACGAGCCAAGTGATTCCATCAATCAGCATTGTCATTGCACCTGAAGCCCGAAACATACCAATTGCAACCAAAATGGCTATTAAATACGGTACAATTCCGATGGCAACATGAAATCCTTCTTTTGCTCCTTCTATAAATGATTCATAGACATTTACTTTTTTAATCAAAGCCATGACGACAAATGAAATAATGATCGAAAACAACAAAAAATTAGCCGTTAAACTCGAATATCGGGCAATTTCTTCTTTTGGCATTCCATTTAAAAAGTAAATAATTCCACCAATCAATGCTGACATTCCAAGTATTGTAAGCAAAATTGTACGGTCGAAAAGATTAATTTTCTGATAAATTGAAACACTTATCAATCCGGTTAATGCTGCGAAAAAAGTTGCTAAAAGAATTGGTAAAAAAACGTCGGCAGGATTTGCTGCTCCCAATTGTGCTCTGAAAACCATTACACTTATTGGAATTAAAGTCAGACCGGCAGTATTCAGCACCAGAAACATAATCATTGGATTTGAAGCCGTGTCTTTGTTTGGATTTATTTCCTGAAGTTCTTTCATAGCCTTTAAACCCATTGGAGTTGCAGCATTATCAAGTCCAAGCATATTGGCCGATAAATTCATAAAAATACTTGCCATTGCCGGGTGGTTTTTTGGAATATCAGGGAAAATTTTACAGAAAAAAGGAGCGACAACCCGCGATAAACGTTGAATGACTCCACCTTTTTCGCCGATTTTCATAACTCCCAACCACATTGATAATACTCCTGTAAGTCCGAGTGCAATTTCGAAACCAGATTTGGCAGAGCCAAAAGCTGCCTGTATGATATCCGTAAAAACCTGTGAATTCCCAAAGAAAAGCAATTGTACACAGGCTACAACAAAGGCAATTAACAAGAAAGCAATCCAAATATAATTTAAAATCATTTTTTAGACGGTAAATATAAACACTTTGATTTTTTTTGATTTCAGAAAGAGTACAAAAGTACATTTTTTTTGCATTTAATCAATAAAAATTTTCTCCTCATAATTTATAAAACTCAGATATTAATCCTTATTAAAGGTATTTATCAACATACATAAAATTATTTTAGTTAACATCATAGAAATGAAATTATTTTCCCAACGTTTTTATTTAAATTTGTGGCATCAAAAAATCTTTAAATAATACTATTATGACGATCCGCCAACTCTCGGTTTTCCTTGAAAACAAAACCGGTCATTTAAATCAAATTCTTGCAGTTCTGGCCAAAAATAACATAAATATTATCGCATTAACCGTTGCAGATTCAAGCGATTATGGTATTTTACGGGCAATTGTTTCTGATCCGGAAAAAGCACAAGAAGTTCTTCGCTCTGAGCAATTTACAGTTCGTGTTCACAATGTGTTTTCCATCGAAATGGCTGCTGCTCCGGGTTCAATGTCACATATACTCGATCTTTTTACTACCGCTAATATCTGCATTGAATATGTGTATGCTTTTAGTTTTGGAAGTAAATCAATTTTGATATTAAGAACTGATAACAGTGATAAATCCATTGAAATTATCAAAAAGAACCATTTAAAATCGATTAGCGAACAAGAATTAAAATAAATTTGTAATTTAATTCTTAAGTAGCATTTGGAAAAACATAAAATTATGATTTGGAATAAAGAAATAGAATGTATGTCACGTATTGAAATGCATGCTTTACAAAGTGAGCGGTTGAAACATTTAGTGAACCACGTTTACGATAATGTGACTTTTTACCATAACCGAATGGATGAAATGCAGATAAAACCTTCAGATATTCAGTCAATTGACGATATTGTAAAATTACCATTTACATACAAAAACGATTTGAGGGATAATTATCCTTTCGATTTTTTTGCAGTGCCAATGAAAGACATTGTACGTGTTCATGCCTCAAGCGGAACAACAGGAAAACCAACAACGGTTGGTTATACTAAAAACGATATTGAGAATTGGCGAGAAGTTGTGGCCCGTTGTCTTACAATGGCTGGAATTGCCGCTGATGATATAATGCAGGTTTCATACGGTTATGGTTTGTTTACCGGTGGACTTGGTGTTCATTACGGTGCCGAAACAATTGGTTGTTCAGTCATTCCAATTTCTGGCGGAAACACTCGCCGACAACTTCAATTAATGAGCGATTTTGGTTCAACAGTATTGGCTTGCACGCCTTCTTATGCTTTACATTTAGCTGATGCACTTGCCGAAAATGGTTATTCGTTAGATCAAATGAAATTGAAAATCGGAGTATTTGGTGCAGAGCCTTGGACAGAGAATATGCGTTTGGAGCTCGAAAAAAAATGGGGAATCAATGCTTTTGATATTTATGGATTGAGTGAAATTATGGGACCTGGTGTTGCCAACGACTGTATTCATCATGCTGGTTTACATGTACATGAAGATCATTTCTTTCCCGAAATTGTTCATCCTGATACAAAATTACCACTTCCGGATAGAGAAGAAGGAGAACTTGTTTTCACAACATTAACTAAAGAAGGAATTCCGTTGCTTCGTTACAATACCCGCGATCTTTCAACTTTGAATCGTGAAACTTGTGAATGTGGTAGAACGACAGTTAGAATGAAAAAGATTACCGGAAGAAGTGACGATATGTTGATTATACGCGGCGTGAACCTTTTCCCATCTCAAATTGAACATGTGTTGTTGGAAATGGGTGAAACCAGTGCACATTATATGCTCTATGTCGATCGCGAAAATAATCTTGATACATTAGAATTAAAAGTTGAAATGGATGAATCCAAATTGACAGATACCATTCGTGATTTACAAAACTTGTCACACAAAATTTCACATGCGCTCAACAGTGCTATTGGTTTAAGCGTTAAGGTAACTTTGGTTGAACCCAAAACAATTGCCAGAAGTGAAGGAAAAGCAGTAAGAGTAATTGATAACCGAAAGAAATAATTTGCTTTATGATAATCCAAAAAGAAATTGTCGATACATTTTTCGATCAATTTGGAGTCGTTGATATTAATCAACTTTCCATCAGGGAAATGGGAAATCTTGTCCGTCAGATAGAAGAAAAAAGTGGACAGGAATTTATTCACATGGAAATGGGAGTGCCTGGTTTACCTGCTTCGCACATTGCCATTGCAGCTGAAAAAGAAGCACTCGATAAAGGACTTGCATCACAATACCCACATATTGAAGGTATACCTTTTGCTAAAACAGAGATGGCACGATTTATCAACTTGTTTATGAATCTGGATGTTACGCCATTGAATTGCGTTCCTACAGTTGGTGCAATGCAGGGAAGTTTTGCTGCTTTACTAGCAACTGCACGAACAAATCCTGACAAACCTTATACACTTTTTATTGATCCGGGATTTCCTGTAAATAAATCGCAATTGCAATTGCTTGGTCTTCCTTTCAAAACATTCGACATCCTGAATTTCAGAGGTGAAAAATTGTCTGAAAAACTGGAATCATTTCTTAAAGAAGGAAATATCTGTTCAGTTTGTTATTCGTCACCCAATAATCCTTCATGGATATGTTTTTCTGAAAATGAATTGAAAACTATCGGCGAATTGGCCACTAAATATGATGTGATAGTTATTGAAGATCTGGCCTATTTTGGAATGGATTTTCGCCAACATTACGGCGAACCGGGAGCTGCACCTTTTCAACCCACTGTTGCACATTATACCGACAATTACATTTTGTTACTATCAGCCTCTAAGATTTTCAGCTATGCGGGACAACGAATTGGCATGATAGTTACGTCTGAAAAACTTCGAACGCGACATTTCCCAAATTTGAAGAACTATTTTACAAACGATTTGTTGGGACATTTTATGATTTACGGCGTTCTTTATGTCACAACTGCTGGCACATCTCATTCGGCACAATATGCTTTTGCATCGATGCTAAAAGCAGTAAATGATGGAAAAATTGATTTCATAAAAAAGCTTCATCCCTACGGCGAAAAAGCCAAAATTATGAAAGCTTTATTTCTAAAATACGGATTCTACCTGGTTTATAATGACGAAAAGTGCGAATTGGCAGACGGCTTTTACTTTACTATAGCTTTTCCTGGATTAACAAGTGGGGAGTTGATGAAAGAATTTCTATATTACGGGATTAGTGCTATTTCATTGGCAATAACGGGTAGCGAAAACCCAAATGGTCTTCGAGCCTGTGTTTCTTTTGTCAGAATGGACCAAATGAGAGTGTTAGATTTTCGTCTGAATGAATTTAGAAAAGCTCATAACTAGTATCATAAGATAAAAATAGAATACGTAAATTTTAAATTATTCTTTTATTACCTTGTGAATACTTTTACCTTCTGAATCAATGACTTGTAATAAATAAAATCCTTTTGGCAATTCTCCTAGACTTATTTCAGTATTATTGTATTCAACTTTGATCAATTTTCCTTGTATGTTATAAACTGAAATTGATTTTAATATATTTTGTGATAATACATGTACAATATCAGAAGTTTCACTTGGGAAAATGGCAACATTTGAACTATTAACAGATGAAACTCCACTCGAAAGATTAATATTTCTATCTGTATAAATCAACAAATCACCAGGTTGCATTGAGATTGTCATTGCTGTATTGGTAACATTTAATTGATTTCCAGTCATTAAATCATACCAAATTCCGGTTTTTGGGAAATTAGGATTTGCAGTTATTGTAGCACCTGCATTGAAATTTCCCAAAACTACCATATTCAAATCAGCATGAGTCAACGCAATTCTACGTCCTGTATTCCAATCATTTACCCCAATATTTAGTTGATATGTTCCACCGGTAAAGGCAGTTGGATAAGATTTCCTCAAAGTTATTATTTTTGAACAGGCATCATAAGCTGCTTTCCGATGAGCCAAACTCAACCAGCTCCATGCCGGTGATTTAGGATTTGTACGACCTCCATTTGAGTTTATTGAATAATCAAACCCCATTTCCCCAAATTCCCAGATCATTTTGGGGCCGGGCAACAAAGTATTAAAAGCGATATTTAGTGGAACTCTCTTAATTCTGGCAATCGAATCGGTGGTAATATTACCTGCACCAGAAGTTTTTGCCTGATAAAAATTACGTTCCTCATCGTGGCTTTCACCGTACCCGACCCACTGACGAGGGGTGGTAACCATTGTACTAAAATCGCTGTTAGTTTGAAAGCCCATCGCTGATTGTGAATAAGAATTATTCACATTTCGCCATAAGTAAATGCCTTGTGAAGCATACTGATTTTCTTCAGCATTACCATCACTGTTACTACCATAACCTAAAAATTCTAGAATAAACATTACATCATTCTTCACTGATTTTGCTGCATTGTAATAATCAGTTAAGTTATTTACTCTGGATTGATCATAATTACTTACTGCAGGCTCACCTGAAGTAACGTTTTGAGTAAAACCTTTTGCTAAATCCATTCGGTAACCATCCACTTTATATTCGGTTATCCAATATTGAAGAACGTGTTTAAAATATTCTTTCGTACCCGTAAAACTATGGTTAAAGTCGTTGAAAACACTATATGGATGAGGTGCTACAGGATTCATCCATGGATTATTTGCTGACGGGCGGTTATTTATGGCATCCCAATAAAGCATGGCAAACGGACATGAACCCCATGCCTGATTAAAAACCATATCCAGAATCACTGCCATTCCACGTTTGTGGCATTCATCTACAAATTTCTTGTAAGTATCTGAATTTCCATAGGCTTTGTCAGGAGCAAAATAATGGGTTGGATTATAGCCCCAACTATTGTTTCCATCAAACTCTGTGATTGGCATTAATTCAATTGCAGTTATTCCAAGATTTTTAAGATAATCGAGCTTCGTAATTGCAGCATCCAACGATTTTTCGTTTGTGAAGTCTCGAAGCAACAATTCATAAATCACCATGTTTTCACGGTTAGGCATAGTGAAAGAAGGTACTGACCAATTATAAGTCGGTTTTGCAGTTTGAAATGTAGCAACCAATCCAGTGGTTTTTCCAACCGGATATGCAGGTATGTTTGGATAAATGGTATAATATTGATTTATCCATTTATCATTATCCGGATCTAAAATCAGTTGTGTATAAGGGTCACTCACTTTTAATACACCATCCACCAGATATTGAAAACCATATAATTTACCTGGGGTTAATCCTGTCAATGTTATCCACCAGTAATTTCCATCATTCTTTAATTGATAAGCATTTAATTGGGTCCAATTATTAAAATCACCAAGCAAAAAGACATTCGTTTTTCCCGGCGCATACATCGACAACGTAATTGTTGAATTATCAATATAATTAATGCCATCCAAAGTACCTGTTGGTCTGGTTTGAGTTGTCACAGGCGCAGGCACACAAACTTGTATGGTATCAGCAACCTGAACGCCGCTCAGACTGGCACGTGCAATTAAAGTGTAATCATTAGCTGTTGCGAAGGTATAATTATAGCTCAATGTTGTAGAGGAAGTGGCTGTTTGTACTAAATTTCCATTAATGAGCAAAGTAATATTGGAAACGTTAGATGCACTTACTTGAATATTAATTGATGTTCCTGCAGTAACACTTTGATTTGCTACAGGATTTGTAAATACCACATTTAATCCCGATTGATAAACATTTAAAAAAATATCAGCATTTCCGATGTCTTTACCCTGCAAAGACCCGGTAGAGTTTCTAAAAACGAAACACATTTTTTGAACCACTTCCCCAGTTGTTAAACCATAGTAAGTAGTCATATCAGGAGTGATACTCAATTTCCACTTGTTGTTTCCTAACGAGCTCAATTTATATTTTGGAGAATTATCCAACCAAACCGGAGCATGTTTCCAATCGCTACTGCTTGAACTCAAGGAAGTTATAACACCAGTATGTGCATAAACATCAGTTCCTGCATAATCTTTTAATGCCGCATTTCCAAGCGTCGCATCAAAAATTACATCAATTGCTCCACCATTTTGAGTTACAAAAGTAGGAACGCTTGTAACTACCTGAGCCCAACTCACAATAGAAATGAGTAAAGCAAACATCGAAATTGTAATTTTTTTCATCTTCGTATTGGATTTTTTGAAATATCTAGTGTTTCTCACTCATATTCAGTTGAAACAGTATAGCTACAAAAATAGTTTAATATAAAATATAAATTCAGAACTTTCAAAACCAATACGTTGAATATCTTTTGCAAACGATTGCGGTTTTTGAACTTATCAAATGGAATATTATATTTTACAACTCAAGTTTTTGAGTTTTGCAAAGAAGAAAACAAAAAAGCGGACTCACCAACATGGCAAGTCAGTTTTCTTTTATCAGTATAATCCTACTAACGGCATGAGGTCCTTGTGCGGACTATTCTTTATCCTTGCTATCCATTAGTTGTTTGCTCAAAAGTGCAGGTTGGTCGGGAAAATGATCAATTTTTTTGAACGTTTTCCAACCTTGCGTGTATAACTTATCAAACAATTTAAAAATTTACCGTCGTATGAAAACTTCAATGAAACTTATTCTCGGGTTGTTGTTTACAGCCCTTTCGCTCCAGAGCTTTGCCCAAAAACCGGAACCTGTATATTCAATTGTACGTCAAGTACATGACTTTGATTGGTACGAACAACAAGCCAAGGCCTGGAAACAGGAAATTGATCGGGGGACAACCGATAAAATGGCTTGGGTATATTGGTTTATGGCAAATAGAATGGCTGGTAAAATGTGTGATTATAAAAAATGGGAAAGCAAAATAGGAGATTATTTTGTTCCGAAAGCTAAAATGATTGAAATGGCAGAAAAGGCAATTCCAAACAGCTTTGAATTTTATTTTTTGAAAACTTATGAAGAGAGCATACCAGGAATTAATAAAGCCACAGAATATCTTTTGAAAGCACAAGAAATAAAACCGTTTGATCCTTTACTTTTACCTCTTTTGGCGAATCATTATCAGTTTGTGAATGATAAAACAAATCTTGAAATTACCTGTAAAAAATGGTATGAAAGTAATGAAATGCCGCAGGAATTATTGATTACAGCTTATAATAATTTAATATCTTTGGAGCCCAATGCTATTCTTCTAACTTATGGCGATAACGACACCTACCCATATTGGGTTTTGCAGTATAGTCAAAAAATCAGGCAGGATGTATTGGTATTGAGTATTCCTATGGCAACATATTATGATGAATATCGAAAAAATAAATTTACAGAGAATAATATTGCCCCTCTGACGTTTAAAAATGACTCGGATAAAATAGACCGAAATCTATTTAAACATATAATTACGACTGTTACTAACAGACCTATTTATGTTTCAGTGTTCACAGATTGGAAAGTTTACAAAGGATATGAGAGCAAAATGTATTTTATAGGTTTATCGATGAAATACAGCATTAAATCGTTTGACAATATTGCTGTACTAAGAAACAATATTGAGAATAAGTATATGCTTGATTTCTTGAAACACACATTCTATAATAGCCCCGCTGAAAGTGTTTGCAAAATGATGAATGCCGGTTATATAGCTTCGTTTGTAAAACTTGTAGATTATTACAAACAAAGCGGAGAGCCTGATAAGGCAAAAAAAATGAAAGAGTTAGCAATAACTGTAGCCAGAAACTCGGGTTATACCGAATGGTTGAAAGTATTAGAGAAATAGGCCAATGGCGTTGTTTAAAAAAAATTATAGTACAAAGTCCGACGAGGAACTCATGTCGCTGCTCACCCATGGTGGGCAGTCGACATTCGACGAATTGTATCAGCGCTATTCTAAACCGCTACTCAACTTTTTCTTTCGTATGCTAAACGGCGACAGAGAAAAGGCTGAGGATATGCTACACGATTTGTTTTTGAAAATTATAGAAAAACCTGAAAGTTTCGACGGTAATAAAAGATTCAACACCTGGTTTTACACCTTGGCAAGCAATATGATTAAAAATGAATATCGTAGCAGGCAAATCAAATCGCAACATATAACTGACACCATCAACTTGATTCAAGAGTATGAATTTAATAGTGAAAATCTGGATCATCAACTCTTCGAAAACCGTTTGCAAACAGAGCTAAACAAACTGGATCCTGATACAAAAACAATATTCAACCTTCGGTTCCATGAAGAAATGAGTGTAAAACAAATAGCCGAAATTATGGATTGTCCCGAGGGAACCATCAAGTCGCGATTATTTTACCTTACCCGACAACTAGCAGGAAAACTAGCTATATATAAACCAAACTAACCCCGAACCAAGCCTCACAAAGGTTATTAATTACAGGGTATAATAAAATAGAATTATGAACGATAAAGATTTTGAAAAAATTGAACAGTTACTGCAAACAACGGAGTTTTCGGAACTCTCACAAGCAGAAAAAGAACTGGTTTTGGCACAAATAAGTGAAACCGACTATTCGGCCATGAGGGAGTTGTATGTACATGTAAAATCCACAAATCCCGAAGAAATAATTCCATCGCCACTCCTGAAAAGTAAGTTGGATAAAGCACTCAGAGCACGAAAGACCGCCCCTGCCATTGTTCGGATTCAGATGCCACTTTATCAGGTAGCAGCGGTAGCCTTATTGTTTTTAATGGTGGGAGTAGGCATTAATTATACAAGTAAAACGCCGGAAAAAATTGTAACTAACACGATTCGTGAAGTAAAATACATCAACCGACCAGTCAGGGAAGTGCGTTACATTACGATTCAAGCAAAATACGTACAAAAGCTACAGCCAGCCGGGGAAGCTGAACCTCAGGTATCAACTGCTGACTCGCAAATCATTTATCCGGAAATTGTTACTGAAACAAATCCAGAAGTGATTCGTCAGCAGGAAATAGCTATGACTAACGTTCAGCGAGTGTTGAATGGACAAAACGGGAGTAGCATGGGTAGTGATACGGTGCTGCAGAAAATGATGGTGACGCTGTATTGAAAACTAAAAACGGACTTACCTCAATGGTAAGTCCGTTTTTTCTTATCTTCAAGTCTTCCGTCAGTTGACGGAGAGATTAGAGGGGTCTACTCTTCCAACAAAATTTCCATGATAGTGCAAGCTGCTTTTGCAACCGGGCTACCAGGTCCAAAGATGGCTGCTACACCGGCTTTGTACAGATAATCGTAATCCTGCGCCGGGATAACTCCACCTGCAATTACGATAATATCTTCGCGGCCTAATGCTTTCAGTTCAGCAATTACTTGCGGAACCAATGTTTTGTGACCGGCTGCCAATGAAGAAACACCCATGATATGAACGTCGTTTTCTACAGCTTGTTTGGCTGCTTCGGCCGGAGTTTGGAACAATGGTCCCATGTCCACATCGAATCCGCAGTCGGCATAACCGGTAGCTACTACTTTCGCACCACGGTCGTGACCATCCTGACCCATTTTTGCAATCATGATACGAGGACGACGACCTTCTTTTTTGGCAAATTTCTCTGTCAATTCGCATGCTTTGATAAAGCTTGCATCGTTTTTAGTTTCTGATGAATACACGCCTGAAATTGTTCTAATGGTTGCTTTATAACGACCTGCAACTGCTTCGCAGGCATCAGAGATTTCACCTAATGAAGCACGTAATCGAGCTGCTTCAATGGCTAATTCAAGTAAGTTCCCGTTTCCGGTTTTAGCACATTCGGTAATGGCAGCGAGAGAAGCCTGTACAGCGGCTTCATCACGGTTAGCACGCAATTGTTTCAAGCGTTCGATTTGTTGAATACGAACCGCTGTGTTGTCCACTTCCAAAATGTCAATTGGGTCTTCTTTTTCCAAACGGAATTGATTTACACCCACAATTACCTGACTTCCAGAGTCGATGCGAGCTTGTGTGCGCGCAGAAGCTTCTTCGATACGCATTTTTGGAACACCGGTTTCGATAGCCGCAGCCA
>Ga0209123_1001650_pt1 | contig 21257 bp, 24 predicted proteins | sample BarGraIncu00431A_FD_184500 | JGI IMG/M metagenome (GOLD analysis project Ga0209123, IMG submission 184500) | Arctic peat soil microbial communities from Barrow, Alaska, USA - Barrow Graham LP Incubations 004-31A (SPAdes) (version 2) | ecosystem: Environmental > Terrestrial > Soil > Wetlands >... | reverse complement strand
ACCACGGGGCCTTCAGTCCAAGAAGATGCTCATACAGCGCGGTATCTTTCATGTGCAAGCTGGAAATATTGAATCATTGGATTGTCCCGCAGCAAGGGGAAAATCACAGTGAAATTGACGAAGAACCAAAAATTACTGACAACACGGCCAAGGCCCTTAGCGCGTTTATATCCGGGCGAAAGCTATCGTTCGCAGGAGAAGAAGATGTCATGTTGACCGATGTACTGGGGGTGAAAATTGACTGCAAATATCTTTGTTGTTCACAAATCGACATCTAAAGCGAGAAAAAATGCCAAGATTACTTCCTAGCCGTTCCAGCAAGGAATTGTTAAGGGTCACCTTCATGGCGAAATGTCCATATCTGACAAGGGCTTATGTTCGTTCGCCTATATTGCGCCCTGTGGATTTTGGGAATTTAATCAATCCTTGAAGACCGGCACATTTCAATATGGTCAATTCGTCAGTGACACCATAGCTGCAATCATTTGGTTTTTTTTGTTGAAACGTCTTAGATGGCGTCGCCAGCTTCCGGCTGATCACCTTTTCCATGTCAAGTTCACCAAAGAGGTCGGGAGATACCAAGGCGCCTTTTGGCTTAGTGCTGGCGGCAGCTACTGCTTGTTTGAAGATTGCGGTTGTCATTGTTACTCCCTTCAGTCTGCCTGACGGTCGGTGTGCGGATCGCACTGGGAAGCCTGGACTCGCTGGGCTTCGCGGTGTGGTCAACGTTTCCCTAGGTTTCAAACCACCCGTTCACGGTCAGAAAATTCCGCTCTGTCGCTTCAATCATGTTTTTGCGTTCATCAAGTACGTCCGTGAACCGTTTCGCGATTTCTGGCTTAGCAGCGAACCAAGTGGCGCACTTGCCGAGAGCGTGAACACAAAACCGAACCTGAGCCCGTTGCGCTCGTGCATCCGCAATGGTCTGGGCGTCAAAACGGTACCCACCATCGACCAAGGCACCTATGTCTTTCGCTGCCGAACTCAGCCGTGCATCGCACTCCTGCAAAAACCACTTTAAATAATCGGCATCACTTATTGCGTTGCCAGTGCACGCCTTCATTGATGCAATTGAAAATTCCATCTTGTGTTCCATAATTTGCTTCCTTTTTGTTGTTTTGATGTTCACTCTTCTCCGGTTTCGGCTTCGAGCACCAAAGTCGTCTTTTTCACTTTTATCGAAACATTCACTGTCTGCGGTGGCACGAACAAAACGCAGCCCGCACCGTGACCAGATTGGGCATCTGGGACAAAATGCCCGCCCGCCCATCCACGCTCTTTTGCCTCGGCGGCGAACCACACTTTCACAGTCTTTGTGATACGTTGATATGGCTTGGGATTGCTCTGGTTGTAGAGGTCAAGGATTCGTTCTGCGTTGCACAGCACAGAACGATCTTTTAACTTGCAGGTCGCGGGTGTCGGGAACTTAAAGCCAGCCATATCTACTTTCAAGAGTTCGCCCCAGTACCGTGAGGCGGCGGTCGCATCAGTTTGATGCTGGTTTTCTCGGTTGCTTAAGGGCACTGATCTCGCGGGACCGCTGGGGGGGCGCGCCGCCAATGGCGGCATGCGGTCTTGGTTCAAGAGAAATGAGCTTTGAGAGATCCACAAATGAAAACACCGGCTCAAGGCCGGTGCGGATTTTTTGGTCTTACATGCATGTTCATAAGCTTTCGCTCATTGGAACCATACACCAACCTTGCTGCCGATTATAGTTCCATCCCAAAGGGTCGTCAATCGGCTTAAAAATCAAAAAACCATGCCTCACACACTCCAATATCGCCCATTATTGATTGATTCGTTGATTTCCAGTCCCCGCATCAACAGCTACCAAAGTGTTTTCAATACGACAAATGATGTGGAGCTGATGGGCGTTTATCTATGGAACTCCCATGTGTGCGGGGCACTCTATCCGATCATCAGTGCGGCTGAAGTCCTTCTGCGCAACGCAATTGACCGCGCTTTGGTTGCTCACCTTGGTTCATTTTGGTGGGGGGCCACAAAGCTGCAATACAAATCATATTCCCCTGGTGTTGTGGCACCATTTTCCGTAAGAGTGGTTAAAGAGAACTTCGCTAGCGCAACCGCTTCCTTTTTGCAGGAACGCAAAAAACGCTTTGGAACCCGTCAGAACGTCCTGCCAAACCCTCATGGGATCGTTGCCAAGACAGAGTTTTCAACTTGGGAACATATCCTTGACCATGAATTTATTGGCCCTGGCCTGATCTGGCCAAGTCAACTTGGTAAGGTGTTTCTTGGAACGTGGCCATCACCCAGTACTGCAGCTACTCTTACGACGGCAAAAGACTTGGTTAAAACCGTTCGTGACTTTCGGAATCGGATATTCCACCATGAGCCTGCCTGGAAAGGGTACGGTGTAAAGACGGAGGCACAAGCAATCGCACATCTTCTTGGGAAGCTGAACAAAATCAAGGAATTGTTGGTCTTGATTCATCCAGAGTGCATAAAGCTTTTGGAGGTAAATGGATTGATGCTTGCTGCTCAGAGGGCATGCACCGCAGAGGAAATTGAGCGCTTTAAGCACATAGCAAAGACGCATGACATTTGCTCATTGGATGAGTTGAATGTCCTAATCACAACCGTTGACAAAAATCGCACCATTGTCAAAGTCAGGGCAATGTCGGCTGAAGCAAAAAAAGATGAGAAACCTGCCGAGCCGGCGATGGGGCCAACTTTTCTGATGTGTGCGACCTGAGTGTTGGCGCCGACGCGTTTTTGACCTAAGTGCCGACATTGGACTGACCCACGCCATGTATGGTGACTTTTTCTACCAGGCATGCAAGGACGAGTTGACGAGACTGACTGCTGGAACATACCCGCAACTGTCAGCAGTCAAAAGTCCTGACTGACGCAGATTTGGTTGTTTCTAAACGGTCGTTTAGTTGACGCTTGAAAAATGGGCTTTTAAAGCCCATTTTTTGGCTCAAATGTGTAAACTAACTCAACTACAAATCAAAGTTAGCTAAACGTATGAGTAAACGCATTGGATATGCCCGTGTCTCCACCGATGATCAGAATCTGGACTTGCAACGTGATGCCCTGACCCGTTCAGGCTGCGTCACAATTTACGAAGAGACGGCTTCGGGCAAGTCGGCCACGCGCATCGAGCTGGCGCATTGCCGAAAGTCGCTGCGTTCGGGCGACACCCTAGTGGTGTGGCGACTGGACCGGTTGGGTCGCTCCCTTTCTGACCTGGTGAAAATCATTGGCGACCTGGAGCGTGAAGGCGTAACCTTTGAGAGCCTGAGCGAGAAGATCGACACCGGCAGTGCTTCCGGCAAGCTGCAGTTCCACGTTTTTGCAGCCCTGGCCGAGTTCGAGCGCAATCTGATACGGGAGCGCACCCTGGCGGGCCTCACCGCTGCCCGCGCCCGTGGCCGGGTAGGTGGGCGTAAACCGAAACTCAATGAAAAGCAGATCCGGGAGATCAAGACGCTGTTGACCGATCCCGCTGCCCAGGTGAATGACATCGCCGAACGCTACGGGGTGTCACGAACGACGCTGTACAAGCGTGTCGGTGTCGTGTTACCGCTGAAGCAGGGGCCGTCTATGGCGATTTGCCCGCAGCTTTAATCGCTGCTGCCACCAGATTGAGCGGCAGCAAGAGCGTTAACGGCGCATCAAGTAAGGGAAGAGCGCCATAACTGGCATACCAAGTTGCAACTTGCTCGTTCTTGGCATCAATCAGCATGGCCGTGCCGCCGATTTCTTCGGCTACGCGCAGGCAGCGCCGTCCAGCGGCCAGAAGGAGCTGCGATAGCGCTGCCAGCGGCAACAACTTTTTGCAACGGCCAAGGGCGACATAAGTCACTTTCCGTTGTGGCGCGGGACCTAACCTACAGTTTTCCATGTTTTCCATGGCGCCTCTTGACTTCATCTGTGTACGTTGTACACTTTAACTGTGAATGATGTTCACAGATTGGTGGATATGACTCAGCAAAACGATGAATTGGTAGGAATAGGTGAGATTGCCGAGATGGCCGGGGTGTCCCGTCAAGCCGTCGCTAACTGGCGCGTGCGGGCGGTTGACTTCCCTGGCCCGATTGCGGAACTAGCCTCCGGGCCGGTCTTCCGGCGGTCTCAAATTCGGTCTTGGCTCAAGCGGAAAAAAAGGAACATTCCAATGGCTCATGTAATTTCGACGATTAATTTAAAAGGTGGTGTCGCAAAAACTACCACGTCTGTGGCTCTCGCCGAGGTATTCTCCGCGCAGATGAGGAAAAAGGTCCTGATCATCGACCTCGACCCGCAGACCAACGCAACGATCATGCTACTCGGGGAGGACAAGTGGCTAGAGCTGAACACTAAGGGGCACACGCTGGCTCAGTTGTTCAAGGATGCAATGAACCCGGACTTGAAGAAATTTAACCTGGATGCTACGCTCCAAAAACGTGTGGGCGACGTCCAAGAGGCTAACAGCATCGACTTGCTGCCTTCGAGCCTTGACCTGATCGACGTGCAAGATCAACTCGCGTCGGCACCCTCTGGTAAGTTCTTCGCGGTGAATCCCGTCGAGATCCTCTGGCGAGCGATCAAGTCGAAGTTGGATGACTACGACATTGTTATTGTGGACTGCCCGCCGAATCTGGGCATCGTTACGCTGAATGGCCTGCGCCTGTCGGAAGCCTACATAATCCCGACCATTCCCGACCACCTCTCGACCTACGGCATCCCGCAGATCGTGACTCGCATCGGCGATTTCGCGCTGGCCCTCGGCGAAGAGATTGAACCGCTTGGCATCGTTATCACAAAGTACCAAGTCAACTCGACGGTGCACAAAACCGTGCTGAGGCAACTCCAGACCGACACAAACGTCCCCGACGTGTATGAGACGAAGGTGAAGCTAACCAACACCGCTTCAGCTGCGGCGGAATACTCGCCGTCCAAGCGAACGTTGCGACAGAAGTACGGGTCCGATCTCACCTCAACCTACATCGCGCTAGCGAAGGAGATTTGGAACGATTTGGAGAATGGATTGTGAGCCTGCGGCACATCCTTAACCGTCTGATGAGGGTCGTGATCGAGGAGGCGGAGCGTAATCCCGATTTCGAGGCCGCGCTGATCGACGCTTTAGGCGGGACGCCGGTCAAGCACAAGCCATCGAAAGAGGATGCAACCGGACCGGCAGATTACAGCGACGCGAAACGCGGTAAGAACCGCCGCTCCCATGCCGTGCTCGATCCCGTTCAGGTCGTGCGAGTTGATGAACTGACTTTACGAAGTTCTCTAGAGAAGCTGTCTATGGAGCAACTGCGCGACATAGTCGCTGAGTATGGGATGGACCCTGGGCGATTGGTGATGAAGTGGACAACGCCAGAACGCGTCATCAACAGGATAGTTGAAATGTCGATTGCACGAGCCCACAAGGGCAACGCCTTCCGAAAGCCGCCAGATGAGTCGCCACCGCCGCTCCCTGATGCTGATCAAGCTGCATTCCCCGATATTCAATCATCCGGCGAGCCTCCAGCATTATCGTAACGAATGAGTGTCACCGCCGAATTTGGCAGGCAAGGATTGACTTGAAGACCGAACAAGGAGATGCACGGTTAAAAGCGGTACGAATATTACGAGGACGACTTCAAGAAGCCGGTCAGATATTGAAGCGGAATGCACAACCCTTGCCTTGACCAAGGGTTGAGGTTGAGGCTTCACACACATAAGCGCCGAAACAGAGTTTTCTGTGCTAACAATAATTGAAAATGAAAGATTGCCGCATTGTGAACACCCGGCGCTGATTTAGATCAGCCCAGTGCGTGACTTCAGATACTGGGCGGTTTGCGGCAACCCATTTTTTTCAAGCATCTCGATGAGCTCAGCCGCCGAGCGCGCCGGATTGCGCATCCGCGCGCGGACCCGCTTGATTATTTCCAATGCTTCAAACGGACGCAGCTCAAGCTGGTTCATCAAGAAGTCATCTGGATGCTGGGCCTCGATGCCGTGCTGTTCCAGCACTTCCTGAGGAAAATCCTTGAGATTGATCGTGACGATGGCATCTGCATGTCCGGCTATTGCCGCAGCCAAAACATGCCGGTCGTCCGGATCAGGTAACACCAGGCTGTCGATCAACGAGGCGTAATTCTCCACCAGGCAATCGGGTACGGCCTGGTTGACCAGTTCTAATAACAGTGCGATCTTGGGGGCGACCTCTGGTTTATTGGCAACCAGATTGCGGGTCCATTCGTCGTTGATCTGGGATGTCCAGCGCGCGTGATACAGACCGGCGGACGCCATGCTCAACAACAGGTCGCGCAACAGATTCGGATACAGAACATTGGCATCCAGAATTGCCGTGTAACGCGCCGAGCCAGCCATCAGTAGCCCAAGCCCAATTCTTGTGAAAGGTCTGTCAGACGTTGCAGCGCATCTTCCGACTTCTGCTGCTGCGTCTTCTGAAAACGCATCAATTCCTGAAACTCAACCCGCCGATGGCGTCCGACTTTGCGGCATTTCAGGCTCCCCTCTTCAATCTGTTTGATGACGTAGGGGCGCGACACATTCAGAAAACCTGCTGCCTCTTGCGTTGTCAGCTCGTGTTTTTGCGGGATCAGCATGATGGGCTGTTGCTGCCCCATCAAGCCCAGTAGATCGGCAATGGCACGCAAGGCTTGAGGCGGCAGTTCAATGGTGGGTGCTTGTCTGGCGTCATCGCCCTCCTCCACCAGGACAATCTTCGGCGCGCGCGAGTGATCCAAGGCCGCCATGATGCAGCGCTGGGCAACCTTGGCCATTTCGGCTTCATGCGCATTGCTAACCGGCTCCAGCACGTTGTCATGTCCCATCTTCATCCCCTTGTTGCTTGATCGTGCTGGCTTGGGCCAGCACGATCTGTTTTACCCTGAAGGAAGTATAGCCATTTTGTCAATTAATCGAATCAAATGAATATTTGACGTCATAACGTCATTCATTAAAATGCAAGCAAATCAGCCGTTTTTTGGCGAATGGGTTAAGGAATAGTTATGCGTAAAACCGCCAACCAGGCCCGCGTCAGTTCATCATCAGAGGCGGAGGTTGTTGCCGTGCCACCGCCGCGAGTGCGCGCGCGTGGTCAAAAACCAATGGTGGCCATGTCTTTCAGAATTTCCCGCCAGGACTGGGAGCGGTTGCATTTACTGGCCATCACCGATGGCGTCAGCATCAACACATTAACCCTGCGTGGGTTGTCTAAACTATTTGAAGAGCGGGGTCTCCCTGGTCTTGTCATTGGTGGGTAATGCCAATGACGATGAAAGTTTTGGTCGGCTGGCAGGGTCGCGACCAGAGGTAAGTTAACTATATAGATAGCTATATAGTTATATATCTATCATTTATTTCATGAGTCGGCGTTTAGGCCATGATTGATGCAGCCGTTTACGCCAAAGGTGGAACGGATACCGGATGTGATGGTGTTTCCGCAAGGCATTACGCTGGAGTTGTCCGCCAAAAACATCTATGGCGTGCTGCCGCCAACCCGAGAAGATGGCGAGCGCGTGCCGCGAGAAATGTTGATGGACGACCGCCAGTGGCTGGTTGACAAAACGTACGCCTTTGCCGACGGCGAGTTCAGCCAGGGGCAGTTCGATGGCACATGGTTTGGCAACGCTTTGGAAAATGCGTTCTCACGCGCTTTGGACAGTGCGGAATACGTGGTGTGGTGGCATCGCAACCCACGCAACAAGCCTTACGCCGTGCGGGTGGTGCGCGCCGAGCATGACAACTACTTCTACCCCGACTTTGTTGTGTGTGCGCGGAACAACCCGGCTGATGAACCCATACCGAGATTGCTGGAGACCAAAGACGACACCAAGGACGCCGCTCGCAAGGCCAAGCACTCACCCGCATGCTATGGCAAGGTCTTGTTTCTGATCCCTGATGGCAACCGCATGCGCTGGGTGAATGACGATGGCAGTCTGGGCGCAGCGCTGGATTTCGACGATATGCAAAGTGCCTTGGTTCGGCTGGCGGAAACGCGCCCTGTTGCTGGTTTTATATATAGCTAGATATATAGATATATGGCTATAATTATATCTATATAAGTAGGAGGCTCAATCATGATCTATGCAGTCGTCAACACTAAAGGGGGAGTTGGCAAAACCACCACGGCGGTACATCTGGCCACAATGCTTGCTCGCTTGGGTGAAACCTTGCTGATTGATGGCGATCCTCAAGCCAGTGCTGCGAGCTGGGCTGCCTGGCGGCGTGACAACTCATCGCACGGCCCAAGCCCGACAACAACCTGCCTTGCCGGAAAAGCGATCCTTTCCGAAGGCAAGCAGCTTGCAGCTAAATATGAGCACGTTGTGGTGGATGCTGGTGGGCGCGACTCCATTGGTCTGCGTTCGGCACTGTTGTTGGCTCAAATGGCGATCATCCCGATTGGCGCAAGCAACCTCGATGCTGCAGCCATGACCGATCTTCTGGAAGTTGTTGAGTTGAGCCGCGACTACAACCCCGATTTGGATGTGCGTGTGCTGCTGACGCGTGTTGATCCGCGTACCAAAGACGCCGCTGAAATGATGGAATTCCTGACCGAGCAAAAGCTGACGGTGTTACCAACAAAGGTTTGCGAGCGTGTGGCTTTTCGTCGTGCAATAGGCGAGGGCGTTATCGTCCAGGAACTAGGCAAGGATCAAGCGGCCATTGCCGAAATTGAAGCTTTCTTTCGTGAGGTACAGGCATGAAAGTCAAACCCAATACCGACCAGTTCAAGCTCAAAAAAGATCCGTCCGCTTTTCTCGAAGGTGGTGCTGCGGATGCCGCTGACAGAATAGCAACGCCTCAACCGGCTGTTATTGCGCCTCAAGCGCCGATTGTTCAGCCAGTGGTCGAAGCTAAGGTGTATCGAGAACAAAAAGTTTTCCGGCTTCCCATTGATCTGATCAATGTTCTTAAGCGAGAGTCTTATGAACGATCCGTTAAAGCTGGGTCTCGCGTGACTGAAACGGAACTGGTTGAGCAGGCGTTACGAGTGTTTTTCAATAAATAGATAGCTATATATATAGCTATCTATAGTGAATAAAGTGATGGTAGGGGTTCTACGCGCACAACCGCGAAAATTTCAGAATCCCCTCCAACTCGGGGTTCTACGCCCAAACCGGGGTTCCAAGCCGGAACCGCCGAAAATTCCGTCACTCCAAATCCACCCCAGCCACGAGCGCGTCCAGGTCGATCATCTTGGGGTCGTCTCAGAATTGGCTAAATACGCCCAAGCCCTCGAAAAGGTCAATTGACGGGAATTCCCTTCTGAAAGATGGCATGTTTAGCATCGGCGTATTAGATGCCTCACTAAATGTGTTTTCCCAATGGTGACTCTCGGCAACTGAACCGATTCGCACTCTCTTTTTACCTTTTCGAGGGCGTGGGCGTATTTAGCCTATCTCCTGCGGCTGCTCGAAGTGACTGTAAAAACAAGAGTTTGAAAATTTCGTCGGTTTGGGCGTGGAACCCCGCGTAGCGAATTAACAGTCAATTAACACTTAGTCGGACGGATTACGGGTTAGTCGGACTCTCTACTATTGTGTCCGAAATGCTGGGAACTTGGTTCTCTGTTGGCTCGCCCAAATCGAGTTTGCCTTGTGGATCTGGGCCAAAACGAAACTCCACGGATGTGACGCGTCTTGCGCCGCTTCGAATGGGACTCCACTCAACTTTCAATCCGGCATGCTGCGTGATTGCCTTTATGGACGGCTCAATAACTCTGACTCGAAGTGACTTGAAATCCTTCCGGCAACTGGGGGGCGCCTCCATCGTTTCCCAAAAATCTTCAATGGTGGATGTGTATAGCCCAGTGCTTCGCCACGACTCGAACACTTCAAACAAGCGCCAGGCGTAAATACTTTCAAATGAAGCTGCATGCTTCAGTTTGTAGCTAGTGAAATGACTGCGCAAGCCCAACAAGTGAGGGGCAATATCAGGCGTAAAGTTTAGTTCGATGACGCCATCCCCAGCGGTGTATCGAGCAGCAGACACCCAGCGAATTTTGTTGAGTCTTGGCTTCCCCCGTTTGTCATTGTCCTCATAGATAACCATGCGTTCTAAAAGCCGATCAGAGGCTGCTTTGAGCTGATCGTAGGCAGTGTTTGCGTCAATGCCGAAAGCGGCGGCATAGTCATGCGCTTTAATTTTTGTTTTCCACCCGAGGTCAGTCGTGGCCTCTGCCAGTCTGGATGTTGATTTTGAATCCACTGTAGCCAGCGCTAGAGCAACGATTCGTTTTTCACTGAGCGTCAGACCTTGTGCTGATCTGGCCAGACGATTGCTCATGCTTACTTTTGTCTGCATATCGTCGCTGGCCGCGACTTCAAATTTTTCTGCCATTTGTTCCTCCTGGATGGAATGACAAATGTTACCTTGTTCGGACTGATAAAAGTTCTTGTCTGACTAAATTATTAAGACAAATGCATATTTAATGTCCGACTATCTGTGGATAGCGCCCGTAATTTGTCCGAATCACCTGTGGATAGCGCCCGTAATTTGTCCGAATGCACCAAGAACGTGCGATATTAGTCAGTCAAGCAACCATTACTGTCTGACTAGCCCGTAATTTGTCCGACTAAACGGGCCATTTTTCCACGAAATCTGTGGATAGCGCCCGTAATTTGTCCGAATAGGTCTGTGGATAGCGCCCGTAATTTGTCCGACTAACCCGTAATTTGTCCGACTACGCCCGTAATTTGTCCGAATAGGCGCAACTTTATCCACAGGCAGAATCAAGCATTCATGCGGTCTATCGCCCGGTTTTCCTGAAAAAAGAGAAACACAAGAAAGAAAGAATAAGAATAAAGAAAACGCATGCACGCGAGAAGTGATTTTGGATTTCGTTGCCGCAGGAAAAAATACGCCCAGCTGCGCAGGTCGCCCCAGGGCCACCCCACCCTTGCCAATACCATCAATAGTCCCCCACGGGGGACAAACCAGACCCCCCCGGAACGGCACTACGTGTCCGTTCAAGCCAACACCACGCCCACCACAGCAGCGCTACGCGAAGCAGCAGGGCTTCGCCCGACTTCCGGTTTATCAGGATGGAAAGGGGACGAGGCGGGACGCGGGCAGCGCCGAACCAAGCTGCACCAGGTGCACGCGACCGTCTTTAAGACCGTACCGCTTCGCTGCATGCTTCGCATAAACAGCCAAGGCACCGCTTTGCGGGTTTGTTGGATGTGGATGGCATCGAGCAGCGCAGCAAGAACGCGCCAAACCGGGCATTACTGCAGCTTTTAAAACAAACCAATGGGATTGGGTATCCTGCACCAAGAAAACGCGCCTGTGGCCGTTCTGGCGGGTTTTTGCTTACCGACGCCATTTCCCGCGCCTAAAAAATATTTTCACAATTCATAACATAACGTATCATAACGTATATATAATAACGTAACGTAACAAATCAGGAGTAAATCATGGGCCGTGAATCAACTATCACTTTTGAGCAAGTCGCTGCCGTCGCTGATGCGATGAAGATGGATGGCGTCAAGCCAACGTCCAGAGCCGTCCGCGAGCGCCTGGGCAACACCGGGAGTATGGGCACCATTAACAAGCTGCTGGGACGCTGGAAATCCGGCCAAGAGCGCCAAGTGAGCGCCGCCCTGGTCCTGCCCCCGGCCCTCCAGCGCGTACTGCTGGAGTTCATGGACAGCGAATTGACAAGCGCACGCACAACGCTCGAAACCGAACTGGCCGACCAGCAACAGGAAGCCTCGGACTTGGCAACTGAAAACGAACGCCAGGTAATCGAAAACGATGCGCAAGCCGAATTGATTGAGCAGCTACGTTCTGATGTATCAACCCACCAAGGCCGAGCCGGTCAACTTGAAACTGACCTCGTGGTGGCACGCGATGAAGCCGCACGCGAACGCAGCGGGGCCGAGTTAGCACGCACGGAGCTCGCCAAGGCCCAGCTTCGTCTTGAAGCAATGCCGCGCCTGGAAGCCGATTTGGTGGCTGTGAGAGATGTTCTGGAAACTGAGCGCCTGGCCCGTGTTACGGCCGAGCAAGCCGCCGCCGTCTTGACCGCCAAACTCGAAGCCACCGAGCGTCGGGCGACAGAAGCCGAAGCCCGTACCGGCAAGGCTGAAGCCGCCGCCTCGCAGATCGCCGCGAAGGCCGAAGCCGTAGCGCGTGAGCTGGTCACTGCAAACGCAAAACTGGAAGCCGCCGAGCGCCGAGCCAACGAAGCCGACACTCGCGCCGTCAGAGCCGAAGCAGCTACCGCAGCAGCGGCCCGCGACCTGGTGGCCGCAAACGCCATCGTGCAAGCAAATCAAGTACGCCTGGAAGGCGCAGCGCGGGAGCTGGAAGACGCTAAAAAGGCGGTGGCCACGGCCACCGCCGAAGCCAAAAAATCAGGTGAAGAAGCCGCCGAGCTGCGCGGGAAGCTGGCCGCACCACAAGCTGAAGCCGAGAAGGCCACGATAAAAGTTAAGAAACCATAATTTCTGTAAAAAAGCCCACCGAAGTGGGCTTTGCTGAATCAAGGGGGCGACTCAGAAAACGGGAAATAAAGCACGCTAAGCAGGTTACAACGGTTGTAGAGGTCTGAAGCCCTGGCTGATCACTTCAGCGTGAACGAGCGCAACTAATTTATCATGTAATCAGATAAAAATAAATCTGTTTATAATTGTAAAAACAGTCCGACTATAAGATATAAATACATCCTATGTTCATCTTGAATAATGGTTCGCTCATCAATGTTGATTAAAGCAAACCAACAGATAAGAAGTTAACACCATGCAGTTCAGAGTTCAGGCCAGAAAGTTGCAGTTCATCCGCTCGGTCTACAACAAGGAAACCAAGCGCTGTGACCAGAAACTGGTCGGCAGCATGAGTGCAGATTCAAATCAAATGCCATCTGATGATCAGATAGAAATGCTGACCGATAGTGAGCGTGAAGCATTAGCCGTCTACCTTAAAAATAAAGCGCAGAAAGCTTTAGCCGCCATTCAGTCGATTGGTGCCGAGTACATCGGAGAGAACCTTATCCTCGCAACAAATGGAATATTAGCTGGTGAACCGTTGTCAGAACAGCAGGTGAGTGCCATCTGGGACGGCCTGGCCAAACTGACCAAGGCGCTGAAGAAGGCCGGGTACCCGAAGCCAGCGAAGAGAATTACGAGCACCAAATCCGCCCATTTGTGAGCCCGCCTGGCAGACCCGCTGGCTAAGCGCATGATAATAGCCACTTCGTCAGAAGCAAGCCATGTTTTCGTAAACGAAAACTAGCCGAATTCGCTTCGCTCGTTCGCCCCCACTCACTCGCTGCGCTCAATCGGAGGGTTGTTAAATGCCTGATACCAAACAGCCGGAACAGCCGGACGCCGCGCCAAAGCGCGGTCGTGGCGGCCGCCCAAAATCCGAACCCGGCACCGTGCGCCTGACGACCGTCAGCACCCGCGTATCAGATTCCGAACTCGCCGAGTTGCGCGCCAAGGCCGCACTCATGGGCATGAAACCCGCCGACTGGCTGCGCCAAGCCGCGCTCTCGCGGCGGCTTCCATCGGCACCCGTGCCAGAAATAAACCGCACGCAATATGCTGAGTTGGCCCGGCTGGCCAGCAACCTAAACCAACTCGCCAAAGCCGCAAACCGGGAGCAAATCGTGATCGTGACCGATGCGCTGCTGACCCAAGTTCTGGCCGAAGTGGGCACATTGAGGCTGGCCCTTTTGGGTTTGGGCGACAGATGATAGCCAAAGCTGTCAAAGGAAAAGGCTTCCGGGGTGCACTGGAATACGACCTCACCAAAGAAAAAGGCCAGCTCCTGGACACCAACATGGCCGGGAAAAATCCACGCCAGTTGGCCGCAGAATTTGGAGAAATCAGAAAACTCAAACCAAATTTAGGCAAAGCCGTGTTGCACGTTTCACTTTCGGCGGCGCTTGGGGAGAAGCTTACCGATGCGCAGTGGCGCGACATTGGCCGCCATTATTTGAAAGGCATGGGCCTCGACAACAACCAATATGTCATGACACGGCATGCAGACACCGAGCATGAACACATCCACCTGGTGGTGAATCGCATCCAGTTTGACGGCAAAGTAACCAGCGACAGCCAGGACTTCAAACGCCAAGACACGCTGATGCGTCAGATCGAAAAGCAATTCAACCTGGTGCAGGTTGAAGCGGCCTTTGGGCGCGACGGCAAAAAAGTGGCCGGGCGTAAAGCACCATCCAAGGGCGAGATTGAAGAAGGTATTCGCACCGAGCAGCCATCGACCCGGCAGCAGCTGCAGCAGCTGTGTGACACAGCGGCCCAGGCCTGCGACAGCGTGACGCAGTACCGCGACCGGCTGGCTGCGGTCGGCGTTGAAATCGTCCCATCGTTCCAACTGGCGGGCGCCAAGCTCAACGGCCTGACCTACAAGTTGGATGGTGTTGTGATGAAAGGCGGCGACCTTGGCAAGCAATACAGCCCAGTTGGGCTCTCAAAAATTGGAGTGACGTATGACAAAAACCGAGACTTTGAAAGCCTCAGCCGAGGCGCAGAACAGCAGCAGGCTGAAATCTCAAGACGAGTTGACGAGGTCAGTCAAGCGGTTAGAGACATTGCAGGGGCAAGCCTCAGACGATTTACAGACGCTCAAGCACAAGACCGCAGAACAGATGCAAGCATTGACGCAGCTCTGCAACGCACAGAGTCTGACCGAGAGAGAGTTGAGGCAACTGGAGTTGCTGACAACGATGGCAGAGCACCAGACCGCCATGTGCAGCTCAATGCTGAAGCTGGAACAACAGCAGGCACAGATATTGACCGCGCTCTCAAAGGAGCCGAGCAACGAATCTCTGACAGACACGCTGGAGCGGTTGTTAAAGCCCTTGGTGCAAAGCTTGGACAACTTATCCCTGCGGTTGCCGCTGGTGCCAGCGTCGCAGTGAAAAACCATCTAGCCACCCAGGCCAAGGCTCAGGCCGAGCAGCCGCAGGCGCTGGATGCCAAGACCCGGGCGCTGCGTGATCGTTTTGCTGTTCCTCTTGAAAAGGATCACGCCACCGCGCCGGCTGATTTGCAGGATGCAAGCCGCAAGGCCTCCGCCGAGCTGAATGACGGACGACGAGCGCAGCACCAGGTCAACCTGCCAACACAGAAGCAAGCGGGCCATCAAGAAGCGCTGGCCACCTTGCGCCAACGCGATGAGATCATTGCTGCGATCGCAGCAATGATCAGCGGCCCGCTCCGCTTGGGCGAGGATGAGGAGGAGAAAAAACGCCGCCGTGCCCGAGAATTGTCTGGCTCGATCATTTTTAAAACCCTCACGCGCGTTGTCGCCAGCAATGGCGTCATCACCTACAGCCTGCATGGCCTGGCGGTCGTGAGGGATGAAGGTCAGAACCTGGTGGTGCTTGACCCAAACAGCGACGAAGCGATTGAGGCCGCGTTGCTACTTGGATATGAAAAATTTGGTATCAACCTGATATTGACCGGTCCACCGGAATTTCAGCGCCGGGCCGTGGCTGTCGCTGTCAAACAAGGCATCCCCATCAAGTTTATTGATCCACAGCTGGAGGCGATCCGCCTGCAGCTGACCGAAAGAAAACAGCAGGAACGAATCCCTGTGGTTCAGAACATCCAACCAAACTCTGCCAAGGAGGGGTTCGCGCCAGAGGCAACACCGCAATCAGGCCAGACTGGGCCTTTGTTACAGCGTAACGACAATGTGATGCCGGCGACAGGTGTGTTTGGCGCTACTGCATTTGACCCGGTCAATGCTCAGTTTGTCGCACAGCAAGCCCGTGAAACTGCGGCCAAGTTGGAAGTGAACGCAGCAGCTAAAGCACGCGGCATCACCGCCGTGCCGTACCCCGATGGCGGCGGTTCATGGGCCGCACAACACCACAGTAGCTATGAAACAGCGCAGAGCAAAGCGGCCAGGGAAGTGCAATTCAGGCAACAGCGAGAGCCCCGCCCAGCAGATAAAAAAGCGGGCGCAGCATGGGACGCCCGGACCGCCGAACTGGAAAAAGATGTGCAGTGGTGGGCGACTGAAATCAAATCGCGGGACGCGGCGTTTAAAGCCGCCAGTGCGGCCCGCCAGCCGGATGATGCCGCCCACATTGCCGCCGCCAAAGCTGCCCATGACCGTGAACAGCTTGCGCTGCCACGCAGCAAACCTGGACTCGCTCGCCCAGGCATCCTGCCGGAACCATCTGGTGGGCCAGACCCCCGGCAGTTGGGGAAATCGGGGGAAAGTGGGCCTGGGCGGTAGGCACCCCTTGGATCGGAGTGGCTGGATCACCCCCTGAGCGGTGATTGGGTGCGCTACGGGCTGGCACCCCTTAATACCCGACTGACGGCGGGAGGCGTCGCCCCGATACGGGGTCCGGGGAGCAACGGAACAGCCAACCCACTTAACGCGGTTCGATCAAACCTTCGTTTTGTCGGACTCCTCACCGACACGCCATTGTGAAACCAAAAGGTGCCGATTTCGGTTCAGAAAACTGGTGCCATGAATCAAAGTTTGCCATGCACCAGGTCGCATGGGTTTGCAAAACGCCGGTGGGACGCCTCTGCACACCCGGTGGAGGATGCCATTTTCCATAGGGGCAGGTAGCTTATGTCGGTTGGCTGTTCCGTTGCTCCCCGGACCCCGATACCAAACACTTTGCGGTGCCAAGCCGGTCCGCGACCCACTAGAAAAAAGAAATCTCATAAAAGTCCTTTTCACCTATGAAATAGGTGTACACTCAATCAAACGACGCAAAACCGAATGGATAAAACATGGACAAAGTGCTAAATGAGTAGGGGCGGGGCGCGGATGGGGGCAGGCCGAAAGCCAGTTCCGCCCGAGCTGAAAAAGGAGCCAATTTCAATCAAATTGCCGAAGTGGCTCATTGATTGGATGGATGAACAACAAGAAAGTCGCCCAAATCTGATTGAAGAGGCGTTGAGGCGGCAGCACGGTATTCGACCGTCAGGAGAAGAGTAAAGAATTCGGGCGTGAAAGGGGTTGCACCCCCGATCACGCCCTGGCCACTAAAACCTTATCAGGAGTAAATCATGGTTAGAAGAGATTTTAAAGACATGGACGATGAAGCGCCAGGCTTTTCCCGCTACTGGCAGGACACGCGCAGCAACGGCATCCTGCTGCCCATTACCGTTGTCGCAGCCATCCAAGTGGAGGCAGAAGCAGCCACCACAGAACAAAAAGCATTGCAAGCCGCAGCCACAAACAAGAAAACAAAAGAGACGGAACCCGCCGTTCAATGCGATCCCAATGTGCAACCCCTGCCAGATATTGCAAAAGATACAAACGACGACATTAAAAAAGCTAGTGCATTCTCTTTTGAGTTTCTGCGCAGCACCCCGCCCCCCGAATTGCTCGATAGCAGCTTGTCGCAGCAATTCCTGACTGCCGTCCTCATGGCGACAACCTACAGCCCAACAGAGGCCCGCAAAGGTTTGCCCGCCGTACTGTCCTACCTGACAGATCCGGCATGGGACTGCCCAGGACAGGTGATCAACAGCCTCAAACCAAACGATTTAAATCACGCCTGCAAACAGCCCGCCGCCCAAAAATGGTTAAAACGCTTCGGGGGCCGACTAGAAAAATGGTTCGACCAACGCGATGATGAGTACACACAGCAGCAATTGCGCCTTATCACCCGCCACTGGAACAACGCCGCCAAGGCCAACCTGACCGCCGAGCGCGACGAAATCCTTGAGGCCGCAGCAGCCGAAATCCAAGCCAAAGCCCAGGAACCCACCAATGAAGTCGTGATCTTCGACCAGCCTCAGCTCACCGAAGCCATTGAGCGATTCGACAAACTACCAAACGACCGGCAAGCCGCAGGAAAACGCGCACTGACCGCCGCCAAAGCAAACGACGGAATCCGCACCTTGCCAGATGCACAGGAGGCCAGCCGCCGTTTGCTGCAAGCCAAAGCTGAATTCGAAAACTTGCTTGAGCCAATCGAGTACCTGGAGCACGCCTTGGCACTTGCCGGTGTCATGCCGCCTGAAGATTTTCGAATCAACCCAATCTTGCTGCTTGGCGCACCCGGCATCGGCAAAACATACCTTGCCACCCAGCTCGCAAAAATGCTTGGCGTACCGTCTGAAAAAATCAGCGCAGGCGGCGCACAGGCCGGTTTCCAGCTTATCGGCTCAGACACATCATGGACCAGCTCAAAACCCGGTGTGATTTTTTCTTTGCTTGCCAAATCCACATCCGCCGCTCCTGTGCTGATCGTCGATGAGGTAGAAAAAATCGGAGGCGACAACCGATACCCCATCCTGCCGGTGCTACTTGATTTGTTCGAGCCCGATACAGCCAAATGTTTTTCTGATTCGTTTTTCGAGATGAGCATTGACGCCAGCCGCCTAATCGTCATCCTGACCGCCAACAGCTTAAAAGGCATCCCCGACTCACTATTGTCGAGGGTGACAGTGTTCAATGTGCCTGATCCTCAACCACCACAGCGCCTGCGTATCATCGCGGCGATTGCGGCGGACCTAAAGGCAAAATCAAACCAACAAATTGATTTCGACAAAGCCAGCATCGACCGCTTGGCCCAGCGCATCGACCTTGACCTGCGCAGCCTCAGCCGACTCACCACCACCGCGTTTGCACGGGCGATCAAGGAAGGCAGCAGCGTTGCAACAATAGTTATCCCTGAGCCGCCTCAACTGCGCATGTACATCGAAGTTGAGGTAACGGGCAGGGAAAACAGAATCCTGCACTGAGCGCTCAGGAATTTGCGCCGCCTACAATCCAAGCTGGTGTTTTGCACCTCCCGTGTCACCCCCTGCGCGGGGACGCAATCAAATGCGCTTCAACCCCGGCCAAGGCCGGGTTTTTTTTGGCCGGGTTGAACACTATTGTGTGCAGCCGAAAAAACGGACACCCAGCGCGTGGGCTACTGCCCACACGGAAGGGCAAGCCCTCCCCGCTACTGCGGCCCCCCACCCCCACACGAAGACCCACGGCAGAGCCGGGATGCCAAGGCATCCCCACGCGGGGCGTGGTGCCTGGACAACCAGCAGCCAACCCCCACGGCTGACGCCGGGAGGCTGGAAGCCTCCCCGTGCGCGGCACGGTGCCCCACCCACCCAGCGCAATAAACCCGCGCCCGTTGATCTTCATCCAAGCCCACAACAGGCCCACAGGGCCGAGCAACGGAAGAACCGCACTGCGTGTCGGTTCCCCGTGCCGATCTTGGCGCTGGAGCGCCAAGCCTTGGCACGACTCGGATATGCACTACATTGATTCGTGGATCAATTGATTGACACGAAATTCCAGAAAAAGATAACTTTCCGAACCTGATTTACCATGTAAAAAATCGATTCTTAAGGTGACTCAATAGCGTGCAAAAGCGCCGGCAACACCAGTCCTGCTCCGGCGAGAGTAAGGTGATCTGCATCCCTAAACAAACCCACCCCATCGCGGACGAGCCAACACTGGTTGGCATCGCAAAAAGTGTCGGTTAAGTCAAGTGCCACAAGCCTTTTTGGATAGCGAGTCTTCATAGATGAAGCAGTCGTGCGCCAATGAATCAAACGCTGATTAAAGCTCTGGACGCGCGTGGGGGCATCCCGGGCCAGCGTCATCTCCATTACTGGCTTGCGCCATAAAAGCTGGGTGGCTGCCCATTCCTGTGCGACGGCTCGTTTGGCTTCGGGCAGAGGACCAAGAAAAATCACTTTATAATTTTTTTCAAGGAGACGTTGTACTGTCTTCCAGGCACGATCCACCCGGACTGGGTCGTTTTGACGGATTGCAATAATTACGGTTTTAATTGACGGCGTATTCTCGATGCGTTTCAGAACTTCTTCATTGTGAATATCACAGATGTCGCCGCCTCTAGGTTGGTCTTGAAAATTCGGCTCACACCCGGGCCGGTGAAAAAGATATCCGGAAACAGGATCTTTATCTAGGGCCTCACGCAATGCTTCCAATAAATGAAGACTATGTGAATCCCCCCATATTGCTAAACTTGGCTTGTCACTAGAAATACCAAAATCACAGACAAAAAATGAGTTTGGCACTGCACGGGGCAGGTCCGAACAGCGCTTATTGAGCTGAGGTTGAGAATTTGACGCGGAAATTGCTCCATTCAGGTAGGAAGGAAGGCGAGATGGCACACCATCTTGCTTCCAGATTGCAACACCCGTCACGGTGAACGCAACAATGACAACCGCGTAAGATCTATATAGTTTGCGCGCAGTCCAAAACTCTCTATTTGACCGAAAAGGGGACTCCACAAAGCGCCATGAAAGTAACGCCAGTACCCAAGTAGCGGCCAGAAGCACCAAAAAGGTGATGCCGCTCGTGGTCACTTGCTCGCCATTCATCAGCTTCCAGCAAACTATCAAAGGCCAGTGCCACAAATACAACGAATATGAAATCGTTCCAAGATGCTGCACGACACGGTTACAGACAATGGGGCCTGACGTCTGACCGGACCCGAGTACGATGATGCTTGCGACCAACAGTATTGGAACCAGCGTCCAAAGACCTGGCCAGACCACACCCTTCGGCAGCAAAAAACAGGACGCAATCAGAACCGCCCAAGCCGTAGCAACTAGACCTTTGCGGGCGATACCCAACATGGCCAATCGTACCGATGTTCCCTGTAAGAAGCATGCCATCAGACAACCTACAAGGAACTCCCATGCCCGAGCAGTAAAGGCGAAAAAGGCCGTATCCGGCGACCTGCTACCCATCACAAGCGCTGCTGAGAATGAAGCTGCGGTTAACACAATAGTGGCAAGCAAACGCAATCGGGTCGGCAACCTGAACGCTAATATAAGAAAAAAAGGTAAGAGCAAGTAGAACTGCGCCTCCACCGACAGTGACCATGTGTGCAACAGCGGTTTGTACTGTGCACCTAAATCAAAGTAGCCTTGCTGACTGGCGTATGCAATGTTGGAAACAAAAGTCACTACAGAGAGAACACTGCGTACCAGAAGCTTATAGTCATCCGGCAGCATATAGAGCCAGCCCCAGAGGTAAACGGCTACGCACACGACTACTAGTGCCGGCAAAATACGGCGAATGCGGCTGACCATAAAAGCTGAAAGACGGAACTGTCCTGCTCTAATCTGAGTGCTGACTTGCCCCCCGATCAGGAAACCTGAAATTACAAAAAATACGTCCACTCCGATGTAACCCGACGTTGCACCCAAAATGTCGAAGTGATAAAAAATTAGGAGCTTCGTTGAATCCACTGTGATTTCTCAAGCCATAGCTAAGTTCAGCTTGCCACAATGAAACAGAATCCTTGCCCGGTAATTCGTAAAGTTGCGGAATCCCCGTGCATTGGCTTTGATAAGCTG
>Ga0209123_1001649_pt1 | contig 21271 bp, 23 predicted proteins | sample BarGraIncu00431A_FD_184500 | JGI IMG/M metagenome (GOLD analysis project Ga0209123, IMG submission 184500) | Arctic peat soil microbial communities from Barrow, Alaska, USA - Barrow Graham LP Incubations 004-31A (SPAdes) (version 2) | ecosystem: Environmental > Terrestrial > Soil > Wetlands >... | reverse complement strand
ATTTACAGTCTGCCCCCTTTGGCCACTCGGGAACTCCTCCACTTTTGGAGCTGGCAATAGGAATTGAACCTACAACCTGCTGATTACAAGTCAGCTGCTCTACCGTTGAGCCATGCCAGCATATTATGTTTTCTATCGCTTTACCGTGTCGACAAGAATTATTATACAACTTTTATTTGTTAATTTCAAGTCCAATTTTAATCATTAAACAAGTTCTTCTCTGCATTACTATATTATTCTCATATTTACTCAATATTAAACATAAATATAACTTATTATTCTTCTGACATTTAGTTCTTTTTAATATAAATTAATTCAGCTTTTCTGCAGCATCCATATCTATAAATTTTCCAGCTATAACACGTATTTTTTCATACTCTTTTTCGTTTAAATCTTCTTTTAATAAATTCAGTGCTTTAAGAACTCCATCCTCAGCATCTACATCATATAAATAATCCTTCACTTTTTTATAATCCTCTTTACCTAACTGTATACTAACATATAGTAATTTTATTTTATCTGAAGTAGTCAAACTTTCTTCTATCTTCTCTGTCGATACTTTAAATACTGATTTCTCCTTTCCTATATAATCATAATAATTTTCTAAACTATCTGTACTTTTATTATCAATTTTCACATCTTCCTTAGCTGGAATCACCTTTGAATTAGCATTATCTTCATTATCTTCATTTTTGTAACCATTATTTGTTTTTTCTTGTGACAAACCATCTGTTTCTAAACTTTCTTTTTCCACTACTTCAACTTTATTACTATTATCCAATTTCTTTTGAATGTTAGCTTTATTATTTGAAGTTGCTTCAATCTGAAGTAAAATAGTTTGTTCATAATGATTTGAATCTATTTTATAGTAATACCAGGACACCATATTAATTACGCTTACAAAAGTAAAAAATATAATAATAAACATTGAATTGTTTTTTTTCATATGGATATCACCTCAAATAATTAACTTTTATATATTATTTACCAATTAATCATTTTTTTATTCTTTTATCATAATATTATACAGAATTTATTCATATAAATTATTCATAGGAAAATAATGAGTAATTTTCCTTCAGCGCGATACAAGGAGGTATATTTCTTGAGTAAAGCTAAAACCCACTATAAAGATCCCTTAGCCTACTACACAATTTCCAATTTTTTAAAAGACTATATTGACAAAAATACTTTAGTTGTTTGCATTGGTACGGATAGATGTATAGGTGATTGTCTAGGCCCTTTAGTTGGCACATTTTTAAAAAATAGTTCCTTCCCACTACCTGTATATGGCACTATAGATAATCCAATTCATGCTTTGAACATAGATATTAAATTATCAGAAATAAATGCAAAACACCCAAATTGCACTATAATTGGTGTGGATGCATGTTTAGGCGACATTGCAAATATCGGTGAACTCCAAGCTAGAAATTATCCAATTCATCCTGGTAAAGGCGTAGGGAAAACACTTCCTAAGGTAGGTAATGTTTCATTAATAGGTATAGTAGATTCAAGCGATGATAGTGAATTGTTTACTAATAGAAACATAAGGCTTAGCTTAGTAATGGAAATTGCTAATGTTTTAAGTAGGTCCATTTTGCACTCATATTATTTGTATTCACTTACAAGTGGCGTTGATAACCCAGATCCTATTTGAAACTGTTTTTTAATATAAAATAATTATTAGAACTTTCAAATTTATTTTTTCAATTCAAAAATAAATAAGCAATGCAATTATATTAATAATTGCATTGCTTATTTTTATAGCTTGTTTACACTTTTTAATCTATTAAGTAATTGTTTTCTCCATTAAATGAATCATCTAATTTATCCACATAATCCAGCATTTTCCCTGTGCCTAGTACTACACATGAAATTGGGTCCTCAGCTAAATATACCGGAACTTTAGTAATCTCTTGTATAAGTTTATCTAACCCTTTTAACAATGAACCGCCACCAGTCATAACTATACCTTTATCGGATATATCTGCTGAAAGCTCAGGTGGTGTTTTTTCTAATACGGAATGTGCACATCCTGCTATTAGTGATACCGCATCTTTTAAAGCTTCTCTCATTTCTTCCGACGATACTAATAAATTTTTAGGAAGACCAGTAACTAAATCTCTTCCCCTAATCTCCATACCTGCGTCTTCTTCTTGTTTATAAGCGCAACCTATGTTAATTTTTAAATCCTCTGCTGTCCTCTCACCAATCATTAACTTATGCTTTTTCCTAATGTATTTTATAATATCTTCATCAAACCTATCTCCAGCTACTTTAATTGATTCACGTACAACCATTCCTCCTAAAGAAATAACTGCAATATCAGTAGTTCCTCCACCAATATCAATAACCATATTACCACTTGCTTTAGTAATATCGAGTCCTGCTCCAATTGCTGCTGCTAGTGGCTCTTCAATAAGGTGAGCTTTTTTAGCTCCTGCATTTTTAGCTGCATCTTTTACTGCTCTTCTTTCTACTTCAGTTGCTTCACAAGGAACACATATCACAACATCCGGAGCAGATAACCTTCTTTTCCCACAAGCCTTAGTTATAAAATGCTTTAACATTTTCTCAGTTATATCATAATCTGAAATAACACCGTCTCTCATAGGACGTATTGCCACAATATTACCTGGCGTTCTCCCTATCATTTGCCTAGCTTCTTCTCCAACTGCAAGTACCCTATTATTGTTTCTATCTATGGCAACAACAGATGGTTCTTTTAAAATAACACCTCTACCCTTAATATATACAAGCACTGTGGCCGTACCTAAATCAATTCCCATATCTGTACCCATTCTAAAAAAAAACATCTTAAAACTCACTCCTGCTCTTTAGTATATTGACTATTTAAATCATACTAAACTCTATTCTACAAAGATATAAAAAAATCCTCTTTTTAATTTAATATTTTTATAGTTTTTAGCTTGAAGTGTTTTATCCTTCTACTGCCTTGTATTTAAGTCTTGTTGCTCTTCCGCCTCTTATATGTCTCTCAGCTTTATTTAAATCCAAAATTGTTTTTGCTTGGTTAGCAATCTGAGGATTTATAGTAGGCAATCTTTCCGTCATATCCTTGTGTATAGTACTCTTGCTAACTCCAAACACTTTGGCTGTTCTTCTTATAGTGGCTTTCGAATCTATAATATACTTTGCAACTTCTAAAACTCGGTCTTCAATATAGTCTTTCAAAGTGTTACCTCCTAAACCCTTCTATATTTATAAATATGCAATACCTTGCTTTTAAATTCCATTCCAATTAGTCATCTGACCATATATTTTAGAAAAATGGCTAATTGAGATGGTTATTGGTTATTATTTAGTTACTGTAGGTTGGTATTTTCCATATGTTACATATTTAGCAGGATCAATATTCTTATTACTTTGTAAAATCTCAAAATGTAAATGAGATCCGTAGTCTTCTTTATATGCATTTAAACTAGTGTTTCCAACTGAACCAATTTGTTGTTTTTGCGTTATTTTATCACCATTTTTTACCAATATTTTATCATCTAAATTAGAATAAACAGTAACAAAACCATTTTGATGATCTATCTGAACCATCTTACCCTTTTGACCATTAACGTCAGTACCAACAAATTTAACTATTCCATCCATGGTTGCTACAACTGGCTCACCTAATTTTGCTTGAATATCGATACCTAAGTTTGTTCTATAACTTCCATCAGTTTTCCACACAACTGAATCAATCTCTTTCGAATATGCCCTTGCAAGTAATCCATTGACCACTGGTTTTACAAATTGAGCATTAACTGTTTTAGAAACTGATGTTGTTGCTACAGTTTCAGTTGTAACCTTTTTGATATCGGGTACTGCTTTAAGATCATTAGCCTTAGCCAAATCTTCTTTTACTTGAAGAGCACCTTCATATGCCTTTTGTTGCTCATTTAAAACATTGCTTGCATTTGCTTGTTCCTTTTGTAGAGCTTGCTGATTACTAATTTTATTATTATTTGCTGTTATAGATGCCACTGTAGCTACAATACATAAACATACAAATAAAATTACATAGAAGCCCTCCTTCTTTAAAAAGTTTAATGCTTTGTTGTTTGCGTTCTTATCCATACAAACACCTCCACTTCTATTTTTGTCCATAATGTATAAAAACATACATATTTTATAAAATTTATTTATACTTGTTATTAAAAAATAAAGCTAGCTATCCTTTTTATAGGTTAACCAGCTTTATTTTTTATTTGGATATGTCAGTACCTTGATAATAATGAGTTAATATTTGAATATAATTTTTCCCATCCTTTGCCATTGCATCTGCACCCCATTGACTCATTCCTACACCATGGCCATAACCACTACAATCAATTTCTATATCATTTGAATTGAACTTTATATAAAAATTTGACGATTTTAAACCGAGCATTGTTCTAAATTTACTACCTGTCATGGTTATGCTACCTACCTTAATATTTTTAACACTTCCAGCCTCTGTTCTATCAATTACTGTTATCTGTTTTTTGATATTAGCTGAGGTTACATTAGCATTATTATAGTTATTATTTATAATTTGACTTAGCTCGCTATATTTTAAAGTTTTACTACTCTTGAAATATTTTGCTCTCTCTTCACCTGGGCTTTCTACGCTCTTTAAATAAGGTATACTAGTACTAAATACCTCCTCAGAATTTTCGGTTTTCCCACTACTAGTTGCAAAATAATATGGTTCCATTACTAATGTATTGTTGTATGTTAATACCTGCCCTGCTGTCGCCTTCACCGCCGCTTCAATCTTATTCCAATTTTCCTGTGCCGAACTTTTAGTCCATAGTTTTATACGTTCTTCTTTAGCCATATAAACTTGGCAATGGACTGTATCGCATAAATCCGCTCCCTTGCCATTTTTACAGGCCGATCCACCGAGCTTCGTAACATGAGCTAAAGCGTAAGTCCTAGATGCAACAGCTTGCGCTTTTAAGGCTTCCATTCCAAACCCCGCCGGCATTTCTGCTGCAACAACTCCAGCAACATATACTTCTAAATCAAGTTCTTTTATTTTATTTTCTTTTGAAATGAACACTTTAACTTTAGATACTTTGGGTAGTTCATCATATTTAATGATTTTTTTATTTTCTTCAAACTTAACTACAGAGTTTTTACTTTTATTTAAACTATTATTATTTCCTATGCCAACTATTAAAACAGAAGTAATAACTATAAAAGTTATAAATGCAATGATTAATAATAGGATGTTCTTTAAATGAAGTGTAATAAAAACTCTTCGCATTCTTTTCTCCCCTCGTTATAAAACAGATTTTACTTTATACATATTAAAGAACTACAAAAAATATTACTTTTTAATAAAGCAAATGTAAAAGAGTTGAAATACATTAATAGCTTAATATATTCCAACTCCTTACGTTTAAACCAAAAATAATTTATTATATATTTTTATATTTATTATAAATTTAATTATAATTAATTTTCATATTACTTATCAGAACGCACTCTTTCTATACTTGCGCCTAACCCCTTTAATTTCTCTTCAATAGAAACATACCCTCTATCAATATGGTAAATATCCTTTATTGTAGTTGTCCCGTCAGCTGTAAGCCCTGCAAGTATTAGTGCTGCACCAGCTCTTAAATCTGTAGCTGTAACTTCTGAACCCGTAAACCTGTTTATACCCTCTATTACAGCGCTCCTACCGTCTATTTTTATATTTGCTCCCATTCTCTTAAGTTCTACTGCATGCATAAATCTATTCTCAAAAACAGTTTCTGTAATTATACTAGTACCTTTTACTGTACATAACAAACTCATCATCTGAGCCTGCATGTCTGTCGGAAATCCTGGGAATGGCATAGTTTTTATATCTATTGGATTCAACTTTTTACGACCATCAACTATTATGCTGTTTTTATTGATTTCTATTGCTACTCCCATTTCTGTAAGCTTTGCTATTATTGGTTTTGAATGAATTTCATCGATTCCATTAATTTTAATCAAACTTTTCGTTATTGCAGCGGTTATCATAAATGTACCCGCCTCTATCCTATCGTATATCGGTTTATAAACAACTTCTTTAAAATCTTTAACGCCTCTTATTCTTATAGTATCTGTTCCTTCTCCGTCAATTTGCGCTCCCATAGCCTTTAGAAATTTTGCCAAATCAACAATTTCAGGTTCTTCTGCTGCATTACCTATTATTGTTTCTCCCTCAGCAAGAGTAGCCGCCATCATTATATTTTCTGTAGCACCAACTGACGGATAATCTAAATATATATTGCAACCTACTAGTTTTTTTGCTTTTGCTTCCACATATCCGTGTCCTACTGAAACTTCTGAACCTAACGCTGCTAATCCTTTTAAATGAAGATCAATTGGCCTAGTTCCAATATTGCATCCCCCTGGAAGTGAGATTTTAAAACTTCCAAATCTTCCAAGCATAGGACCCATTATTAAAAAAGATGCCCTCATTTTTCTAACCAATTCATCGTTGGCTCCATTATCAAATAGATTAGCAGTATTAATTTTCACCCTATTATTAACTTTATCTATATTTATATCTGCCTTAAGAGATTTTAATACATCACAAATTACAAATACATCTTCAAGCATTGGTGCATTTTCAATAGTACAACTATTTTCATTTAATATTGTTGCCGCAATTATAGGAAGTACTGCATTTTTAGCTGCACTAATATTAACTTCCCCTTCTAATTTTTTCCCACCTTTTACCACTAATTTATCCATTTAATTCCTCCATTATATTGTTAATTTTTAATAAGCTACAATTATTTGAGGTGTACCTATGATAATGTACCTTCCAGATGAGTAATTACATACAGCATAATTAAAATCAATCAACTTGTTATTAATTACAATCTCATCATATTTTTTAGTATATGCTATAGTACTTAGTCCATTATTTAAACTCACTGTCTCTATATTTTTAGATCCATGAGATTTTAAAATTTTTGCTATCTCGTCATTAACACTATAAATGTTCTGTATTTTAAAATTTGTATTATTATTTTCAATTTTAGCTTTTAGATATTGAAAATATTTAACATTTTCACCTCTATTACCTATACTTACTCCAACTTTATTTTTAAGGGGTACTAGTCCATTTTCATTACTTATTTTACTTATGTTAATCGTTATATCATTCTCATTTTTGTATTTTAAGGCTTCTATATATCCTTCAACATTTTTGCCTAAAAATTCTATACAATATGAATTTTCATTTTCAGAACTGTTTAATTTTATTTCTTTGCTATTAAGTCCTAAATCTTGAATTAAATAATTACAAATTTCTTTTGAATCTTCCTTAGTTTTAAAACTTGTCTTCAATCCATATTCTACAGTCTTGCTTTTAGTTTGTAGTAATATTTCATCAAATAAATTAACTCGCACCTGTGCATTTGATAACCCTACATTTACTTGTAAAATAATTAGGCTTAATACTATACACAAAAGTGCTATACTTTTTCTTTTCATTTTAATCCCCCTACCATTTAATTAAATTCTTAAACATAATTAAATTGTTGACATTAATTTATTTTTTTATTCTATAAATAATGATTTTATTAATATTAATTCCATTAAAAAAATCATCCCCCAGCACAAGTGTGAAGAGGGCTATTTGGTTCATCATATTGGTAGGGATATTGATAGGTATATTGTAGAAACTGATTTTTGATTTATATCTTATCTTTATATTATTAATATATATAATTTTAATGAAAACGTGCCTAAAAGAATTTTAAGCATAAAAAAATGGAGATAAATTAATATCTCCATTTTTTATATCTATCCTTTTGTCTTAATTCGCATAAGTGATCTTAAAACAGCATTCTCGGCTCTTTTCATGTTAATTCCATCATCATCATTACTTAATCTTTTTTCTGCTCTTTCTTTGGCCTCATTTGCTCTTTTAACATCTATATCTTCTGGCCATTCACAGGCACTGCATAACATTTCTACCTCGCCTTTAAGCACTCTTAGAACACCCGTTGATGTAAAAGCTTTTAACTCTTTACCATCAACCTGTGTAAATGTTGTCACCGTTGGTTTTAATTGAGATATCATAGGAACATGGTTCGCAAGAACGCCAAATACACCTTCATCACTCTCCGTGTTCAAACTCAAGATATCACCACTATAGAATTCCTTTTCAGGAGTAATCATAGTAAGTTTTATATGATTTTTCATATAAAAACACCGACCTTTCTATGTACGTATTTTTAAAGATTAATTAATAGTTTCTATAAAATAAGTAACATAATGGCTAGTTACCTTTGTAAAAAGTGTTATACACTAGCCAAAGTCTTTGCTTTCTCTACTGCTTCTTCTATAGTACCAACAAACATAAATGCTGCTTCAGGTAAATTGTCATGTTTTCCTTCAATAATTTCTTTAAAACCTCGGACCGTTTCTTTTACTGGTACAAATTTACCTTTCATTCCCGTAAACTGCTCAGCTACTGTAAATGGTTGAGATAAAAATCTTTGTATCTTTCGAGCTCTTGTTACTACTAATTTATCTTCTTCAGATAATTCATCCATACCAAGTATTGCAATAATATCTTGAAGTTCTTTATATCTTTCAAGTATATGTTTAACCATTATAGTAACATCATAGTGTTCCTTGCCAATTATTCTAGGGTCAAGCATTGTTGAAGTAGATTCTAGTGGATCTACAGCTGGATAAATTCCAAGTTCAGTTATTCCTCTTGATAGTACTGTAGTAGCATCAAGATGAGTGAAAGTAGTCGCAGGAGCTGGATCTGTAAAATCATCTGCTGGTACATATATAGCCTGAACAGATGTAATTGCGCCTTGTTTTGTAGATGTTATTCTCTCTTGTAATTGTCCCATTTCTGTTGCAAGTGTTGGTTGATATCCAACAGCACTTGGTATTCTTCCAAGTAATGCGGACACCTCAGAGCCTGCTTGTGTAAATCTAAATATATTGTCTATGAATAATAATACATCTTTACCTTGGTCTCTAAAATTCTCGCACATAGTAAGACCTGTTAACGCAACTCTCATCCTAGCACCAGGCGGTTCATTCATTTGACCAAAAACCAAAGCAGTTTTTGATATAACTCCTGACTCCTTCATTTCATTATAAAGATCATTACCTTCCCTTGTTCTCTCTCCAACTCCAGTAAATACTGAAAGTCCATTATGTTCTTTTGCAATATTATTCATAAGTTCTTGTATTAGAACAGTTTTACCAACTCCTGCTCCACCCAAAAGGCCGATTTTTCCACCCTTTTGATATGGTGCTATAAGATCTATTACCTTAATACCAGTTTCAAACACTTCTGGTTCAACAGATTGTTCTGCAAAAGTTGGAGCTGCCCTATGAATCGGCATAAATTTTTCTACCACAACTTCTCCCAGTTCATCCATAGGCTTTCCAAGAACATTAAATAACCTTCCAAGAACAACGTCTCCAACTGGCACCATTATTGGCTTTCCTGTGTCAGTAGCATCGAGTCCTCTCCTTAAACCTTCTGTACCTTCCATAGCTATGGCTCTTATTACATCGTCACCAATATGCTGTTCAACCTCAGCTACAATTATCCTATCATCCATCTGGATTTCGATACTATTATAAATATTAGGAAGACTGTCTGAGTCAAATTTTATGTCTATAACAGGTCCTATTATTTGAACGACTTTCCCTATATGTCCTGCCATTATCTTCTCTCCTTTCTACTTTTGAGCCTCCGCTCCTCCGACTATTTCTGAAATTTCTTGTGTAATTGAATATTGTCTACTTCTATTATATTTCAGATTTAGTTTTTCTAGTATATCATTAGCATTGTCGGTAGCTGAACCCATAGACTCCATTCTAGATTTATGCTCGCTTGCTTTTGAATGTAGCATTGAATTTAGCATTTTTCCACCTAAAAACAATGAAGTTATTTCATAAAGTGCTTTATCATCTATTGACTCAATATTTACATACTCTTTATTACTATTCTCATCGTTATTGAAATCAAGCGGAAGTAACTTTTCAATTTTAATTTCATTTTTCATTGCTGAAATAAGTTTTTTATAAACAATATGCACCTCACCTATTTCTTCGTTACTATACATATTAAGTGCATGGTTAATAATAGTAGTAGCTTCCTTTTGAGTTGGCACATCTGAAATATCAACATATTCGGCCACAGTTTCTATATTGAGTTTTTTAAATATAACTCGTCCTTTATGGCCTATTACAATTATGTTGTGTTCTTCATTATTGCTTTTAAGTTTGCTTATCAATTCATTTACTATTGACCAATTGAAGCCGCCACAAAGGCCTGTATCCGAAGTCAAAACAATATACAGTTTCTTACTACTTTTATTTCCTTTTATATAGATACTATCTTCTTCATAATTTTCTTTAACTTGCTTTATAATTCCCTCAAGCTTATTTAAATAATTATTATTAGCATCTACTTTCTTTCTTATCTTTTGATATTTAGATGTGGAAACTAGTCCCATTGCTTTTGTAATCTTTGTAGTATTTGTTATAGATCTTATCCTTCGCTTAATTGCAACAAGCCCTGCACCTGCCATGTTTCACCTCTCTTTAGTCTTGACAATACTTCACCTTGGCAATTTAGCCTTGATCAAATGTCAGCCAAGACAAATTAATTATAGATTAAAGGTGCTATATTATTTTTTTTATTTAACTGAAGTTTCTTTTTTATTATCTTCCATTGAAGCTTCTTTTTTACTATTATCCATTGAAATTACTTCTTTATCATCATCGATAGAAAATACTTTTTTAAACTCTTCTATAGCTTCAGTAAGCTGTTGCTTTAATTTATCATCTAAAACCTTATTAGCAAGAATTGTCTTACCTATTTCTCTATGATGTGTATCCATGAATTTGAATAATTCGCTTTCAAATCTTGTTATTTGATTTACTGGAATATCCATAACATGGTTATTAGTTCCAGCAAAGAAAATCATAACTTGTTTTTCTACTGGTACTGGAGTATATTGATCTTGCTTTAATATCTCAATTAATCTTTTTCCTTTTTCTAGTCTCATTTTAGCATCTTTATCAAGATCTGTTCCAAATTGAGCGAAAGCCGCAAGTTCCCTATATTGAGCAAGTTCTAACCTTAAAGTTCCTGTAACTTGTTTCATAGCTTTTATTTGGGCATTTCCACCAACCCTTGATACAGATATTCCAGCATTAACTGCTGGTCTTTGTCCTGAATGGAACAATTCAGCTTCAAGAAATATTTGACCATCTGTTATAGAAATAACATTAGTTGGTATATAAGCCGTAACATCACCTGCGAGGGTTTCTATTATAGGAAGGGCCGTTAATGATCCTCCTCCTAATTTGTCAGAAAGTTTTGCAGCCCGCTCAAGCAATCTTGAATGAATATAGAATATATCTCCGGGATATGCCTCTCTACCTGGTGGTCTACGAAGTAATAACGACATAGCTCTATAAGCTACCGCATGTTTAGATAAATCATCATACACTATCAGTACATTCTTACCATTATGCATAAAGAATTCACCCATTGTACATCCAGCATAAGGTGCTAAATATTGAAGTGGCGCTGAATGTGAAGCTGTAGATGCTACAACTATTGTATAATCCATTGCTCCCATTTCGGTTAATGTATTTACAATATGTGCAACAGTTGATTGTTTCTGACCAATAGCTACATATATGCATATAACGTCTTTGCCCTTTTGGTTTATAATAGTATCAGTAGTTAAAGCAGTTTTACCTGTTTGCCTATCTCCAATTATAAGTTCTCTTTGTCCTCTACCAATTGGCACCATAGAGTCTATTGCTTTTATTCCAGTTTGAAGTGGTTCCTTAACAGATTGTCTTGAAATAACGCCAGGTGCTATTACCTCAACAGGCCTTGTCTCTGTAGTCTTAATTGGGCCTTTAGCGTCTATTGGTACACCTAGGGAATTTACAACCCTTCCTATTAAAGCATCTCCTACAGGAACCTCTACTACTTTACCAGTTCTTTTTACTATGTCCCCTTCTTTGATTCCCGCTTCTGACCCTAAAAGTACACATCCTACATTGTCTTGTTCTAAATTTAATGCCATACCAAATATTCCATTAGGCAACTCCAAAAGTTCATTTTCCATACATTTATCTAACCCATACACTCTAGCGATTCCATCGCCTATTTGGATTATTGTTCCAGAATCAACAGTTTCAATTGTCTTTTCATAGCCTTCAATTTCTTTCTTTATTATGGATGTTATTTCTTCTGGTTTAATATTCATAAACTCACCTCATCCCTATTTAAACATTATTTTTTTCATTTCCTCTAATTTACTTTTTACTGTACCATCAATAACGTCATCACCAATTCTTATATATACTCCGCCTATAACCTTTTTATCTAATTTTTCATCGAAAAGAATTTTTTTATCATATATTTTAGATAGTTTCAGCCGTAAGTTTTCTCTCTCAGTTTCCATCAGAGGTATTACTGTTTTAACTTCAGCTAATAAAGTATTGGTACGTTTTAAATGAATTTTCTCCATTTCTTTAAGGTTTTCTTCCACAAACAATATTCTACCTTTTTCTATTAGAATAAGTAGAAAAGATAAAAGTCCCTCATCAATCTTGTCTTTAAATATTCTTGTAAACATTTCTTTTTTTGCAGATGTACCGATTTTAGGATGTTTAATAACTCTTAGAAACTCAACATCATTTTTCATTAGTAAGACAATTTCTTGCAAGTCTTTTAAATATTCCTCTACTTTTCCTTTTTCCTCAGCAACTTCATATAGAGCTAATGCATATCTTTTATATAAGTATTCATACATTTTAGCTACCTACCTTAACAATAAAATCTTCAATTAACCTTCTATGTTCTTTTTCATCTATATGCTGCTCTAGGGCTTTTTCAGACAATATTAAAGATAAATCTATAACTTGCTTTTTAATTTCACTTGTTGCTTTTTCTTTTTCTCTTTCAATTTCAACCCTTGATCTCTCCATAATTATAGCTGACTCTTTTTTAGCTTCATCAATAATTTCTTGAGAAATATTTTGTGCATTCAATTTATACTCTTCTACTATTTCTCTACCTTTTGTCTTTGAATCATGTAATAATTGGTCTTTTTCTTTTCTTGAAATTTCCGCTTTTTCTTCATTATCTTTAGCATTTTTAATAGATGTATTTATTCCATTTTTTCTATCGGTCATTATCTTATTTACAGGCTTACTAAAAAAGTGCTTTAAGATAAACATTAATATGATAAAATTTATTATAGTGAATATAATTTTAGATACGTCTACGCTTAAATTCATAATCTATTAAAGCCCCCTTCAGGCCTAATTTCAAAATTTTCATTCTGATTTATATTTTATTACTTAAATGCTAAAATTAGCGCTATTAGAAATGCGTAGATTGCTGTAGCCTCTGAGAAAGCAGCACCTATAACTAATGTACTAATTATTGATCCTCTAGCTTCTGGTTGTCTTGCTACTCCTTCTACTGCTTTAGCTGCAGCATTACCTGTTCCTATTCCTCCACCTATACATCCTATTGCTGCAAGACCTGCGCCTATTGCAGATGCTCCTGTAATTATTGTTGCTGAATCTATAGCCATAATATATTCCTCCTTAATTTTAAAAACTAAATTTAATGTTCCGCGATTACTTTTATGTTAACCATAGTCAACATAACAAAAATAACCATTTGAATAAGTCCATCGAACAAATCAAAATAAAAATGTAACGGTATTGGTACAAGTAGTTGGGCGAATCCATTTAAACCTCCTAGACCTCTATATGCCAAATCTAATATTACAACTGCTGCAGTCATATTCCCAAATAATCGAAAACTTAATGATACCGGTAGCATAACTCTCTCTATTAAATTAATAGGTAATATAAAAGCATAAGGCTCAACATATCCTTTAAAATAGTGGCCTAAGCCTATTTTTTTAATAGCATACCATTGAACAACAAAGAATGTTATTAATGCTAATGCTAATGCTACACTGTAATCTACTGTGGCAGGTTTAACCCCTATCAGTCCCGTGAGATTTACAAAAGTCAAAAAAATAGCAAGCGTTGCTATATAAGGTACAAACCCCATATATTCTTCACCCATATTATCTCTAACGAGATTGTTTATAGCATCCATAATTATTTCTATTATATTCTGCTTGGTATTAGGAATTATTTTCAAGTTTCTTGTAAAGCCTATACATAATATTGCTATTAAAGCAATAATGCACCACTGAACAATTATACTTTCACCAATTCCAATATTGTATCCAAAGAATTTAATATTAAATAACGGTACTATCTTATCCATTAAATCACTTCCCTCCATTATTTCTTTTATTTATACCGTAATAGACTAACGATATGAATTGTGAACTATATCCTATAATATAAGCAATTATAATGAATATATCATGTCTACCGATGATAAACCCAATTACACTTACTAGGAATACCCTTATAAAAGATCCAAATACCATTATCCCTGTACTTTTCTTGTTATTATTAGCAAGGGAATACTCAACTGTAATACCATTAACATAAAAATTCACTAATGCTATTATTAACCCTAATAAAAAAAATAATGCATATTCTTTGGCTATAAAATAAATTGCTACAGTAAAAATCAATGAAATAAAAAAATCATATATAGCAATTTTTCTAAACATTTTTCTAAAATCACTTTTCACTTTTTCTTCTCCTTACTTTTTAAAAGTATTTTAATTATAGTCTACTAGTTTTCATAAATAAAATACCAAATTGTTCTTTGTATCGTGTTTTAAGGCGATATTCGCTCGTTTTGACGATATTAAGCCTAAATTCCTATGTATGTCTCGATTTTAAGATTCAATACTACTATGCAATTCATTTATACTAAACTTATTCAATTGATTAGTTTCTAATAATATTATGAATATTCTAAAAATTCATAATATTGCATTGTGTATTTCAATATCTTCTATTTTTACTAATTATTTTGAATTTTATGTCATGTTTTATATATATTTAATCTTTCATGGAAATTTTGTAAATGAAACTGTTTACATATATATTTTAATTTTCAGACAATTGCATAATATATTTTTTAAAAGTTTCATTATTTTTTCTTATTAATATTTTTTTTCCATGCTTATCAATATATCAGATTTATAATATACATTAAATTAAAATTATATAAGTTCTTGAATACTATATGCATACTGTATATTACAATAAACAACATTTTAAATCTAAAATACTATTACAATATGCATATTATTTATTAGTTTTTTTGCTAAAATAATTTAATAGTGCATCAACTATTTTAACAGAAGCAAACCCATCCCCATAGGGATTAATCGATTTACTCATATTATCATACTCATCTGGGCATCTAAGAAGCTTATTAGCACTTGATATGATTTTTTCTGTATTTGTTCCAACTAATTTCACTGTGCCAGCACTCTCTGCCTCCACTCTCTCGGTAACTGCCCTAAGAACTAAAACTGGTTTGCCTAAATGAGGAGCTTCTTCTTGAATTCCTCCTGAATCTGTCATTACCATGTAACATTTTTTCATTAAATTATGAATTTCTTTAGTATCTATAGGTTCTATTAGATGTATTCTATCTTGTCCTTTTAAAATACTATTCACCATATCTTTAACTACTGGATTTGGATGAACTATATATAATACTTCCACATCTTCATTTTCTTCTACTATAATTTTAAGTGCATTACATATATTTTCTATTCCACTTCCCCAGTTTTCTCTTCTATGAGCCGTAACCATTATAACTTTTTTATTTTTATAATCTATTGCATTTAATTTAGGGTTTTCAAAAATATAATTCTCCTTAATTGTAAATTTCATAGCATCTATAACTGTATTTCCAGTAACAAAAATATTGCCCTCTTCTATTCCCTCTCTTAATAAGTTTCCCTTAGAGATTTCAGTAGGCGCAAAATGTAAATCTGATAAGGTTGCAGTTAACTTTCTATTAATTTCTTCAGGATAAGGTGAAAATTTATTAAAACTTCTAAGCCCCGCTTCTACATGACCAACAGGTATTTTTCTATAAAAAGCAGCAAGGGATGCAGCAAATGTTGTGGTAGTATCACCATGTACAAGCACTATGTTCGGTTGTTCTTTATCAAATATAGCCTCAAGCCCTTGAAGTACGGAGCATGTTATCCCTGTTAAACTTTGTTTTTCTTTCATAATATTTAAGTCATACTGAGGCACAATGTTAAAAATTTCTAGCACTTGATCCAATATTTCTCTATGTTGCGCTGTGACACATACCATGCATTGTATTTGATGTTTTTTTTCTAATTCTTTAATTAGCGGTGCCATTTTTATAGCTTCAGGCCTTGTACCAAATATTACAATAACTTTAATATTCTTCACTAACTACCTCCTATTATAATTTTAAAAATATTTTTTATTTAAAGATGTATAGTCACTCTTTTTGACTAAATATTCCATATTTCCAAGCAACAGATACTGTTATAACTACTACTAGCGCTAATAAAAAATATGCCCTTTGATTACTCATTTGCATAGCTATAATGGCAATTCCGCCCAGAATAGCACTTATAAAGTACATAATAACAACTGCTTGTTTTTGACTGAGTCCCATATCCAAAAGTCGATGGTGTAAATGACCTTTGTCTGCTTGCATTATAGATTTCCCATTCACTTTCCGTCTTATCATAGCAAAAAGGGTATCATAAATTGGTAATCCAAAAGCTAAAATAGGTACTGCAATTATAAACACTGTTGCAGATTTAATAGCCCCTTCAATTGAAATGGCTGCTAAAAGAAATCCTAGCAATTGAGATCCCGTATCCCCCATAAAAATAGAAGCTGGGTTAAAATTGTATGGTAAAAACCCTAAAATTGCACCACTTAAAACAGCAGTTAAAAATGTAGCTTCGAGTCTTCCATTAAGCATAGACACTATCATTAAAGTAACACAAGATATAAATGCTATTCCTGCTGCTAATCCGTCTAACCCATCTATCAAATTAAAAGCATTAGTCACACCTACAATCCATATTATTGTTACCGGAATATTAATCCATCCTATACTTAAATAAGGATAAAATTCTCTAAAAGGGTTAGTTACAATTGAAATACTTATACCTGATACTAGAAGGCAAATTGCCGCTATAACTTGTATTAAAATTTTGTATTTAGGCCTTAAGTCTTTAAGATCATCTATAATGCCCCCAATAACGATAACAGTTGCCCCAATAATTATACCCGTTTGAGAAGGTGTTAAAATCCCGTTATATAAAATTGTTCCTAAAACAAAAGATATGTATATAGCGAGCCCTCCCATAACTGGAATAGGTTTATTATGAACCCGTCTTTCATCTTTAGGAATATCAATTGCATTAACTCTTATCGCTAATTTCCTCACTAAAGGAGTAATTATGATAGAAATCAAAGCTGTAATTATTGCTAAAATAATTATATTACTCATAAAAAAAACCTTTCTTTCACAAACACATTGTTTTTATTTGATAAATATAGATTAAAATTTATGGAATTAATAAATAAAATTAATTTATAAAATTTCATAATTAATATCCACCTTCACCTTGAAGTGAGTCATCATTTTCTATCCATTCCTCTACATTTACTACTTTATATTGTGTTTTAGTTTCTCTAATTATTACTTTCTCTATACCTGAATTAATTATAAACCTCTTGCATAATGAGCATGGCGACGCATTCACAACTAATTCGCCACTACTAACCTCTCTCCCTACTAAATACAAGATTGCCCCTAGCATATCACTTCTTCGAGCTGATATAATTGCATTTTGCTCAGCATGAACTGATCTGCAAAGCTCATATCTAGTTCCTCTTGGAACTTTTAATTCTTCTCTTCTACATACACCTAAATCACAACAATTTTTTCTCCCTCTAGGCGCTCCAGAATATCCAGTAGACATAATTTCATCATTTTTCACTATTAAAGCAGCAAAATTTCTCCGCATACAAGTTCCTCGCTCAGATATTGTTTCGCATATATCCAAATAATAATTATGTTTGTCAATTCTTCCCATAACTATACCCCATATAAGTATATTTTAATTACGTAGACTAAAAACCAACAAACTATATTTATAATCTAATAATCAATTACTGTCATTTTACACTAAAACATTGAATATTTAAAGTGTTTAATAAACTATATATGTTAATTTACTATAAAGTAAAAAAAAGGGAAGCATTTATTATTACAAATGCTTTTCTTTTGCTTATAATCACGTTAGATTATTACTCCATTTGTACCAATAATTACTTCTTTATATGGAACTATTATTTTAGCACTTAACATAGCATCCTTTACACAGCTAACAATTCCTCCGCAGCAAGGTACCTCCATTCTAACTACAGTAATGCTCTTAATATCATTATTTTCTAATATCTCAGCAATTTTCTGTTTGTAATACTCATTATCATCCAGCTTCGGGCAACCTATTAATGTTATTCTACCTTTGATAAATTCATTATGAAAATTCCCATAAGCATAAGCGGTGCAATCTGCTGCAATCAATATATCTGCACCCTTTAAAAATCCAGCCTTTGAGTTAACTAACTTTAGCTGCACCGGCCATTGATTTAATTGAGATGTTACTGATACCTCTACCTCTGTCCTTATTTTAGTTGACCCTTGTAATACATTTGAATTCGCATTTCTTTTTATAGACTTTTCCATAGTACCAGGACATCCACAAGGTAAATCTTTTTTCTTATCCTCTTTTTTATCATTTTGATTTTTCTTCATTTCCACAGCTGCTAAGTCGTAACTCGTAGCCTCTCTTTCAACTATTCTAATGGCATCAGTAGGACACTGAGGCAAACAGTCTCCCAGTCCATCACAATACTCGTCGCTTATTAATTTAGCCTTACCATTAACAAGCTCTATGGCCTCTTCATGACAAGCATTTATGCATAATCCGCAACCATTACATTTCTTTTCATCTATACTAATAATATTTCTTTTCATTTTAACTCCTCCTAAAATTTTATATATAAATATTTACGTATCTAATTAATTTTTCAATTGACTGTATAAACTAATTATATTAAAATTACTTATGATGGTATGTAACTTACGTTACCAAATTGAAAAATAGAAGGTGATTTCATGGATAATCTAGTAGATTGTTTGAAAAATTGTATTTTATTTAAAGGTTTAACTTTTCAAGAATTACAAAATTTAATTAAGAGTATAAACTATACAATTTACGACAACTGTAAAAACTGTGTTGAGTGCAGCACCTGCATAGTTGCTCTTGAGGGTGATCTGTGTGACTCTTTAGGCATTGTTATAAAGGGAGAACTTGAGGTGCAAAAACATTATGCTAGTGGGAAAATTGTGACTCTGGCAAAATTAGATAGTGGAAAAATTTTTGGAGAGGCAATAGCTTTTTCAGAGACGAATATTTACCCTGCCACTATCATATCTTATAAAGGTTCAATTATATTATATATCTCAAAAAAAGATGTTATATCTATGTGTAGCTCCTATCCAATAGTATTAAATAATTTCATGCAATTGTTATCAAGTAAAATACTTTTATTAAATAATAAGATTAAAGAACTCTCTTTCGAAACCCTAAGACAAAAAATATCTAATTACTTGCTATCTCAATATGAAATTCAAAAAACCTTAACACTTGTACTTCCGATGTCTAGGAAAAATCTTGCCGAACATCTAGGTGTTCAAAGACCATCTCTCTCCAGAGAATTTGTTAATATGAAAGCTGATGGTTTAATATCTTTTAATAAAAATTTAGTCCAAATAAATAATTTAGAGGGTATTGAAGATATATTAATCTAATTATCGAATAAAATCGAACTATTTTTTTAAAAGATATTTAATTTTACTTGATAATTATTATCCGTTGTTGTATAGTTGTAATTGTAGCAAAGTTAAATGCAAATTTTCCATTCATTTGGTAAATTATATAACTAATATACGAGGGATACAATTTATAATTGCATCTAACTCAAAAGAATACGAGGGGGAAATTAATATGAAGAAATTTGTTTGTACAGTATGCGGATATATCCACGAGGGAGATTCTGCACCTGACGTGTGTCCAGTTTGCGGAGCAAAAAGTGATAAGTTTATAGAAAAAAATGAAAATGATATGTCATGGGCAGATGAGCATAAAATCGGAGTTGCTAAAGGTGTAGACGCAGAAGTTGTAGAAGGATTAAGAGCTAATTTTGTTGGAGAATGTACTGAAGTTGGTATGTACCTAGCAATGAGCCGTCAAGCTGATAGAGAAGGCTTCCCAGAAGTTGCAGAAGCTTATAAAAGAATAGCATTTGAGGAAGCTGAACATGCTTCAAAATTTGCTGAGATGCTTGGAGAAGTAGTAACTGCCGATACCAAGAAAAATCTTGAAATGAGAGTTGACGCAGAGCACGGCGCTTGCCAAGGTAAAAAAGATTTAGCTACTTTAGCTAAAAAGCTTAACTATGATGCAATCCATGATACAGTACATGAAATGTGTAAAGATGAAGCTCGTCATGGTTCAGCATTTAAGGGATTACTTAATAGATATTTCAAATAAGAGTTACCAATGAATGCTATCGTGCAGTCGTATGAAGTTTCTCCTGCGCGACTCCAAATAAGAGTTTGAAACGTGAAAGTTGATTAAGAAATTCTAATGCTTTGCAAATATAAAATTCTCTGGCGCTCACATTCGGCTTATGCCGGTTCGCTAGCCTTACTTTCAGTCAGGCTCACGAGAATTTTATATTTGCAAAACAAGAATTTCTAAATCAACTTTCAATGTTTCTGCACTTCTTATTTGGAGTCACTTCCGGAGAAATTTCATATTATATTGCATATCCACATTATTTATCTCACGCCATTTCCTATATAAGAACAAAATAACTTTGAACAGATAAGCGAAATCCTTTAATTTGAATTAAGTTCAGTAATTAATCTTTAATTGAAATATTTAGATACATAGTAATCATATTAAAATACGTAAAACCTATATCCTTTAATATAGGTTTTACGTATTTTAATAATTTGGTTTTAAATTTTTATAATGTAACTTAACAAAAGGAGGAATTGGAAAACTTTTAACATGCTCATATTTTAAAAGCTTAATCTGGGGAATCTCTGAATCACTTATTCTGAAAGTAAATTCATCTGTACCAACAGGGTCATGTGCTCCAAGAAAAGGTTGAACTTGAATCTTAAAAATATAATCAACCTTATTAGTACCATATATTAGCTTAGCGT
>Ga0209123_1001648_pt1 | contig 21305 bp, 18 predicted proteins | sample BarGraIncu00431A_FD_184500 | JGI IMG/M metagenome (GOLD analysis project Ga0209123, IMG submission 184500) | Arctic peat soil microbial communities from Barrow, Alaska, USA - Barrow Graham LP Incubations 004-31A (SPAdes) (version 2) | ecosystem: Environmental > Terrestrial > Soil > Wetlands >... | reverse complement strand
CCACCGCGGGCGTATCCACCTGCATGGTGCGGAACTTGGGCATCCGGAAGATGGCGTTGTCCCGCCCTACCCGGTCGGACCAGTAGAGCACCGGGCCGCGGGAGGTCAGCTTGACCAGCAGCGCGACAATCAGCATGGGGGCGCTGAAAAAGGCGAGCAGCAAAAAGGAGCATATGCAGTCGAAGACTCGCTTCATCCGAGCGCGTCGATAATCGTGAGTATTTCCGAGGTCTTCTGCTCCAGCAGCGCGGTATCCCCGCGTGATTCGACATTGAGCCTGAGGACCGGCTCGGTGTTGGATGAGCGCAGGTTAAAGCGCCAGCTGACGCAGTCGAGGCTGACGCCATCGGTGTAATCCACCCCGCTCGCTTCCTCCTTAAAACGGTCCGTCACCATCTGGACGGCACGCCGTGAGTCAGCCACCGTACGGTTGATTTCGCCGCTGGCGGGGAAGAGCAGCATCCGCTCGTCCAGCAGGTCGGACAGGGGCCTGCTGGCTGCGCAGACGAGCTCCAGCACGAGGAGCCAGGGGATCATGCCGGAGTCGCAGTAGGCAAAGTCGCGGAAATAATGGTGCGCGCTCATTTCGCCGCCGTACACCGCGTCCTCGGCCCTCATGCGCTCCTTGATGAATGCGTGCCCGGTCTTGCTCATGACGGCGCAGCCGCCAAGCGACTGCACCAGGTCGAGCGTGTTCCAAGTCAGGCGGGGGTCGTGGATAATCTTGGCACGGGGGTGCTTTTTCAGGAATGCCGCGGCCAGGAGTCCCACGATGTAGTACCCCTCGATGAAGCGCCCTTGGGCATCGAAAAGAAAACAACGGTCAAAGTCGCCGTCCCAGGCGATCCCGACGTCCGCCTGGTTTTCCAGGATGGCGGCGACGGTCGCCGAGCGGTTTTCCGGCAAAAGCGGGTTGGGTATGCCGTTGGGGAAATGTCCATCCGGGTCGTGGTGCACCTTGACGAAGCTGAAGGGGAGCTTTTTTTCCAGCAGGTCCAAAACCGGGCCGGCGCAGCCGTTGCCGGCATTGACGACCACCTTGAGCGGTTTCAAGGCGCCGACGTCGACGTTGCCGAGCAGGTGGTCGATGTACTCCCCGCGCAGGTCCAGGGGAAACACCCGCCCCTTCGAGCCGACCGGCCCGAAAGCGTTGGCCGCTACCAGGCGCTTGATATCGTTCAGGCCGCTGTCGCCACTGACCGGCCGGGAATCCTTCCGCACCAGCTTCATGCCATTGTAATCCATCGGGTTGTGGCTGGCGGTGACCATGATGCCGCCGTCCATCTTGGCGTGAAAGGTGGCGAAGTAGACCTCCTCGGTGCCGCACATCCCGATATCGTACACGTCGCTGCCGCCGTCGGTCAGGCCGCTCGCCAGGGCCTCGGCCAGGGTGTTACTCGACAGGCGGATGTCCCGGCCGACGATCACCCTTTTGGGTCGCAGAAATTCGGTGTAGGCCCGGCCGATACGGTAGGCCACCTCTTCGTTCAGTTCGTCCGGCACCCGTCCGCGTATGTCATATGCCTTGAAGCAGTTCAGTTCATTCATGGCTCGCACCGATGTTTGGATTAAATGTCATAGACAGCGGGGCCTCCGCGGGGGGAATTCACTGCGGGGTCACGTGGGTTATCACCTGCCAATCAGGCTTATCGATTCATCGTTTTTTAAACCAGTCCGCCGTCACGCGCAGGCCCTCCTCCATGGTGAAGGGAGGCCGCCACCCCAATTCAGACCTGATGCCCGAACTGTCAATGGCCAGCGAGCCCATGAGGCGCCGCATCGCGGCACTTTTCCCGGTCACCCTGCCCGCCAGGCGTATGAGGACGGGAGGAAAAGCCAGCAGCCGCACCGGGACCCTGAGGGCAGCAGCGACCTTTCGGACCAACTGGGCGGTGGAGACATCCTCGCCGTCGCTCAAAAGGTAGGTCTTTCCGGCGGCTGCCGGATGGGTGGCACAGCGCGCCAGGGCATCCACCAGGTTGCCGACATAGATCAGGCTGCGCGTGTTCCTGATGGAGGCAAGCGGCAAAGGGATGCCGCGCTGCACCGCCTTCAGCAAGTTGAGGAAATTCCCTTTGACTCCCGGGCCGTAAACCAGTGCCGGCCTTACCACGACAAGCTCCATACCGGTTTCCGCTGCTATGCCCCGAAGCCCCTGCTCTGCCTCCCACTTACTGATACCATAGGGATCGACTGGGTTAGGGAGGGAGCCGGCTCCGTAAGGGACGGGAGTTTCCTCACCGTTGGCTTTAATCGAACTGACAAAGACAAAACGCCTGACTCCGGCCTTTGCTGCATCGCGCCCCAGCTTCAGGGTGCCGGCCACATTCACCTTGCGAAATTCCTGCAGCGGGTCTGAGCAGCGGTCGTCCATCACGTGCACCCGAGCCGCGAGGTGAATAACCGTGACTATCCCCGCCAGGGCCGCATCCCAGCAGGTGTCAGACGCCAGCGATGCAACGATCGTGGGTCGCACCCCGGACACCAGCAGGGCGGGGTCCTCGGCCGGAAGCAGGGTGCCCTGCAGCGCATAACCTTCAGCCAGCAGACGCTTGCAGAGCAATCCGCCGACAAAACCTGTTGCACCGGTTATCAGTATTCGTGATGATTTTAACATGATTATCCGATTCAGCGCTGCTTCCCGCAAAGTCACGCCGGCCGCTGGAAAAGCTGCATGATTTTGCGGAAATATTTGGAATACACTTTCAAAAAATGAGTATCAATCTCGTTAGCGGCGCAGGCCCGCAAGATTTCCCGGTTCAAGATCCAGTTGCTGCGAAGGTTCCGGGTGCTGATGCCGCCGGTGCGCATCCGCACGATGACCTCGGGTAAATAGGCGTAGGGGACCTGATGGCGTGCCAGCAGACGGGCCGTCAGTTCGAAATCCGCCGCGATCTGGTAGTCCGTGAGGAACAAGCCGTAGCGCTCATAGAGCTCGCGGCGCACAAATAAAGTCGGGTGCGGAGGCATCAACCCCCAGGCAAATTTATCCGGAGTGAATCCGGCGCCGGAGTAAAAGCGCACCACGCGCTGCAAATCTTTTGGGCTTACGTATACCAGGTCGGCAAATACGGCATCCGCACCGCTCTCGCCGAAGCGGGCCAGAACCTTCTCCAGGACCCGGGGACCCGCATAGAAGTCGTCGGAGTTCAAAATGCCGACGATATCCCCGGTGGCGAGGGAAACCCCTTTGTTCATGGCATCGTAAATGCCGTGGTCCGGTTCGGAAAGTATCCGGGCGCCAGGGGAGATGCTGCGCACGATATCCAGAGTATGATCCGTTGATGCGGCATCGATTATTATGTGTTCGGCGTGGCAGGTCTGACTGGCCACGCTCCGCAGGCAGTCGGCAATCGTGGCCGCTGAATTATAAGTGGCCGTAACAATGGACAATGTCGGTATGGCGTCGATAGACTTCACCCTTTGCCGCCTAAACTAGGAAATAACGTGCCTCAGACTCAAAGGCCTCAGGTTCAAATGCCTCATACTCAAAGGCCTCTTTTTCTCAGGCTGCATACCCTCTGGCAGATGTTCTTTATCAGTAGGCAGCGCCAGAGGACCTGAGTACGGAAGTTAGAAGAGCGTCCCGGGCTGACGTTATTAGCATGTCGCCGGTACGAAATCAAGGGTTCATCGATAAAATACGTTTTACCGTAAACGGCATTCAGGGCGCCAAACCAGATGTCGTGCATCGGCACGTCGGCCGGGATCGGAAGCAGCACATTTTTAAGCGAGCTCCTGAAAGCCAGAGTGCACCCCAGATACTTATTTTTAACAATCGTGGCAAGCAGGCCAGGCTTGAAGGGGCCGCGCCCTGCGAAAAAAGAGGCGCTTTTGACCTGACCGTTTGCGTCGATGACGTTGGCATCTGTAGCAACCATCGTCACCTCGCTCATCAGTTCAAAGGTCCTCATTATTTTTCCGACCTTGCCTGGCAGCCAAAAGTCGTCCTGATCACTCAAAAACACAATATCACCGGAACTTAAATGTATCGCGTGCTCGAAGGATTTAAAAACTCCTTTATTAGTCGGATTCCGGTGCAGTTTTATCCGCGGGTCCGAGGCCTCCTGAAGCAGCTTCACGGTCGAGTCGGTTGAGCAGTCATCGACAACGATCACCTCGTCGCCAGCAGCTAACTGGGTCAGTATCGAGGATAACTGCTGCAGGAGGTACTTTTCACCGTTGTAGGTCGCCATGCAGACTGAAATCATGAATCGAGCTTTCCTCTTTTGTTGAACAGACCGTCGCGCAGGCCGAGGACCAGATGATGAAAGTACGCGACACGTTCTTTGCAAAGTGCAATCATAATGAACTGCTGCACCAGCGAGAAGGCGATTTCCCGCAGCGCCATCAGCTTCGGCACGTGGCCCATGCGCAGCAGCAGCAGGGAGTTGCGAATCCGGTAATAACGCCTTTGCGGGGTATGGACCGGCACCCGGAAAAAACCGAAATTCAAGGTCGTGCTGCCGATGGAGTGGGCCATGGAGACCTGAGGAACTATCAATACGCTCAGACCCTTTTGCCAGCAGCGCAGACACCACTCCGTGTCGACGAAATCGATAAAAAGGCCTTCATCCATGGTGCCTGCGAGGCCGAAGACTTCGGAGGCGACGGCGCTACCTGAAGAGATCACGACGTTGGTGGTCAGAGCCCCGCCCTGCCCGCTGGTATGCAACTTCTTCCGGAACCCCCACTTGGTGATGGCAATGATAGAGTAGTCGAATTTCGCCGCCTCGTCGTAAAAGACGGGGGCGGTGATCCTGGAGGTGCCGTCAATGATCGGCTGCACCAGTTTGCTCAAAAAAAAGTCCGGCAGGATGCTGTCCTGGTCGAAAAAAACAATCACGTCGTAGTGCTGCTCCAGGCAGTGAGCGATACCCACATTCTGGGCCCGGGCTATCCCCAGGTTGGCCCCCAGGCCGATGACATTCAAGGAGGGAGGCACCGGTCCGGCAAGATCGCTATTATCTATAATGATATAATCGGCGCAATCCTGCGTGATAGTCCGCACCAGCGCGGCTACTTTAACCCAATCGGGCCGGTAGGTGACAATTACTGCGCAGACCTTGATCCCTGACATGCTACCCGCCCCAGGTGACTGAGTGTGCGGCAGACTCCAGAGCAGAGATAAGAGTGCTCCGAGGAAAGCCAGTGACACTGAATCACGGCATTTAGTTGACTTTCAGCGCTGTTTTGCTGCCGAAACTGAAAGAATAGCAAAAGCAAAGCGCAAAAACGATACATATCCAGATAAACATGACGTTGAAGTAATTGGCAAACACGGACATCACCATCGCGTAGCAAAGGGATGCCCAGATCAGGGAATGGCCCAGGTTATCCGTTTTGGCGTGTGCCAAAAAGGCTCCGGAGAGCAACGCGCCATACGAGAAGGCAAAGATCACCACGCCTAGTATGCCGAAATCAAGGTAGGGGTCGGATAAAATAGTTCCTAACCGGACCAGGCCGTCGAGGTCTGGCAGGTACTCAAAGGCAAAAGCCTTGTCGTAGTGGAAAAGTACCAGGATCGGCTTCAGGGTATAGATGCCGAAATGCAGCTTCTCAGCCTTGGTGTAAAGGTCGTTCAAGGTGACAAAATTGAGGCTCGAGTAGAGATTAAAGGTGACATCGAAGGTGTTTACCTCAAGATCCCGGGGAACACCAGAATATGCCTTTAAGAACTCCAGCGGGGAGACGCTATCTTTTTGTGACAGGATCCTTAGCTGGCCAATAAGCAGGAACAGGAAACCGGCCGACAACGCCCATTTGCAAACAGTCTTGACTGACCGGATATTATTGATTTTCATAAATACAATCAGGTAGGTCAGCAGTCCCAAAATGAATAGTTGCCGGGATAACGTGTTCAGAATAATGAAAACTGCACACATGGCGGCGAGGTAGTAATGCTTCTTCGACACATAGCCAGACCGGTAGCAGTAATAGTAAACGCTGGGCATAATGGCGCTCAACATGACGAGATAATGCAGGACGGGGATAAACCTGAGGTCCGAATAGCTCCCTACCCTTTGGATCAGGACGGTCATGAGGGGGAAGCCGCCATTGAGAATGGCTTCGAACAAAAAGATCGCCCCACCTGAGATAAAGACAAGGTCGACAAAGATAATTTTGCTCTTCGATATGCAGGTAGCGCGCTTTCTAGCCAGTGCAACCGGGCAGAAAGTCCCGAAGAAAAAAAACGAGACAAAAGAATAATAGCTGATCAGCACTTCCGGGCACAAGGCCACCTGCCTGTCGGACAGCATGAACCCGTAATAGAGATAGGCCAGACAAAAGGGTACCAGGAAGGTGATCGGGTTCAGCAGTTCTTTAAACCTGACGAAACCAAAATTCAACAAAAAACAGATAAACAGGTAGTTGATGGAAATCAGACCCATGTCGGCCTGGGTGGTTACTGCCAGGTTCATAAAATAAAAGAACCCCAGCAACAGTATAAAGTTCAAAACTAGCAGTTCGTGTTTTAAATTCATTTATAAGTATCATCCAGTTGCAAATCGGTGCTTGCGCGAGGCCCGGAGGCTTTCAGGGGGCCGGAACTTTATGCCGGGCCCGGCAACGAACCAGGAAAAGCTCTCGAACCTCAGGTCCCCGCGAGTCTTTTGATGATCTTGCCGGGAGAAACGAGCCCCCTGGCAATACGGTACGCCTTGGAGTGTTTTATTTGGTACAACTCCTGGAATATTGCTCCAATGTTGTCGCTGTAAAGAGACTGATGGTTCAGGTACATCTGCGTGTGCATAGCAATTTCTTCCTGCAGTGACATTTGCTTGGTTCTGGAGCCGGCAATTATCCGGTAAAAGAACAGCACCTTGTCTATCCTGTGAACTTCCCGCTTCAGGGCCAAAAGGGACAGCCAGAAGTCCCAATCCTCCAGGCCTTTGGTCATATTGCTTTTATACCCGCCGACGGTTTCCCAATCGGTTTTTCTGAAGAAGCCGGAGCAAAAGATGACATTATTGAGCAGCATCTGGTCTAAAGAATAATCAGGCAGCGCAAATCGCCCCGATTTCTTACCCATGAAGTCAGCAAGGCAGTAAACGATCCCGATGTTGTCGTCACCATCAAGGATTTCAGCGGCAAGAGCAAGGTATTCCCTGCCAATCAGGTCATCAGCATCAAGCGGCAGGATGTATTTGCCGCGCGCCTCGCTGATGCCTCTGTTTCTTGCCGCCGACACGCCGGCGTTGCCGGTCCGGATAACCCTGGTGTGAGGCTTACTGTAGTTTTCCAGCATTGCCACCGTGAAGGCGTCGGTGGAACCGTCATCCACAATGATGACCTCAAAATCCCCGCAGCTTTGATCAAGCACCGACTGCACGGCCTCGTCGAGGTATTTCCCGAGATTATAGCAAGGTATGACAACGCTGATCTTTACCATCTAAAATCCTTAATAACCTATACGCGCCTATCTGCCTTCGGCTGTTAGGCAGGACGTGTATGTCGGCTTTTGTTTTACTGCTAGAAACGGCCGGGTGAAATCGAATCAAGGTCTGTCACGCAACTTCAATAAGCCGTACAATCTCCTAATATTTCTGCTGCTCGCATTTAATTCACATTTGTTCAAAACATACAACACGAGTTTCTTGACAGAAAAGCGTGCTTTGACAAATGACAGCGATTCATTGCTCTTTGCATACCGAGTACCGGCATTTTGCCTGACAGCTGCCGAGATATAGGCGTTATCGATAAAATGACAAGCCTTCCGGAATATTGACTTGTCCTGCACGTTTTCCAAGTGGTCTTGCAGCACGTTGACTATATCATGGACTTCGATGTTTTTTCTTATCTCCAGTTCACTGCCCTGGTTTTCATGAATTCGATACTGCATGAGCTGCCTGTCGATGATCGCGACACCATATTCAGAGGCGACTCTTAGCCACATCTCATAATCGAGCGCGGATTTATACCGGTCGTTGACCTTGAAGTTCCCGAGTTTCTGATAAACGGACCTCCTGACCATGACCGATGGGGTGGCCAGGAAAATGGCATCATTGCCGCTGCTCAGCACCCCCAGCAAGGTCTCATCAAAGGAATACGAGGTCTTGTTGAGATTCCCGATCTGGTCAGGCAGTGTGTATTCCTTGATCGTCTTACCGCGGCCATCGATTTCACGTATCAGCGTCCCGACAATACCGACGTGAGGATTCGCGGCGAACACCCGGACCGCTTCAGTGACGATATCGGGGTGATAAATATCGTCACCGTGATAGATGGCGACAAAATCACCTTGGGCCAGGTCGATCAGACGGTTGAAATTGTTGCCAGGACCGACATTGACCTGATTCAGAGCCAAGTGCCAGCCAAACCTTCTTTGATACTGCTTCAGAATAGCTACAGTACCATCAGTTGAGGCATTATCAGAGATTATGACCTCGATATTTTGGTAGGTTTGTAAGGCTATCGAATCCAGGGATTTTTCCAGAAAACGGGCGCAATTGTACGTCGGTACACAGATGGATACTAGTGGCAATTTTTCTTCTCTCATGGATTTACCTGCTAGTTCACGAAATAGGTGCAAGAGTCTTCTGGCTTTAGCACTGATGGCAGATATGAGAAATAACGCTTCACTCCGTTTGCCGGGTGGTCTCTAAATATAAATAATATTGGATCAGCAGGAAATAAACACCGAATCCAAGAAGCATGCAAATGGAAAAAGGCAAACTGGAGGATCTAGGATGAAAGAGCACCCCGATTGCGAACACAGATGACAACGCCATGGATTTAAATATCCGATTGAATCCTATACAGATGTTGGACAGTTTCTTCATACTTAAGTAGAGCATTGCCATGGTCAGGAAACCGCTCAAGAGCAATACCAGGGGGATAATCTGCGGCACCTTTTGCACCGAACAGAGGTAAACCCCGACCGTGGCAGACAAACCGCCAACAAGATACGCCTTAATCAGGTATTTGGTCTGCATCTCTGAGTGGGCCACGCTGGAAATGGTATTGGTTGTCATCCTGAAAAGTTCAATCCACGCCCCGTAAATGACGAAAACGAAAACAGTGGAAAATTTACTACTAACCAGGGCCTTTACCAGAAAGGGCGCCAAGCACGACACGAGTATGGCGACCGAGACATATACCGGGATGGTCAACTGGGCCATTTTATCCCACGCCCTTGCCCGTTTTTCAGGATCGGCGTTATTGATCTGGCTGTAATAGGTTGGTGAAAAAATCTGCTGTGCCAGGGACTCCACCGCTGCAGCTATGCTTGAGGCAATTGCCATACCGACGCCGAGCATGCCCAAGAACTCAAGCCCCACGTACTTTTCGACAATGAGACGGTAGGACTGGTTCTGCATCCAGAGAAAAAACGTGGTAAGGCCCAAGGGAAGCGCGAATGTCAGCAGGTACCCAAGATTGTCCTTAGTGATGATGGTTTTAATGGTACCGGCATCGAATACGGACAGGGTTACTTTCTTGAAATAGGCAAAGGCAACCAGGGTCACCATAGTCTGTGCGATGAGTTGGCCCGACAGCCAGAATACGGCGGATTGACTGACGCTTTTGACGATTACCACCGAGAGAGCCAATCCCAGGGCCTGGGTTATCAAAGAAAACGCAACGAAGCTCTTCCGAAAACCCAGCATATTGAAAGAGCCGATCAATGTCGGGTTCCAGGTGTTGAAATAAAGGTTTAACATGATGAAGAGGGCCAATAACTTGGTATCGATTCCGCTTCCGATACCGAAATACATGGTAAGAACGTATACCAGCAGCACGGAAAAAAGAGCCAGCAAGACCAAATACAGGTTGTACACGAAAAAGTAGTTCATAATGGTCTTGTCGTCGGACCACTTGTGCAACCTACGGTTGATATACATCCCGACGGGGTTGACCGCAACCAGTCCGAGTAAACCAACGATGGAACCCACGAGGTAGAGGTTGCCAACCTCAGAAGTCGAAAGTACGTTGGTGTATACCCGCACCGATACTAACGACAAAACGATCTGCAAAACCCTGCCAACCAACAATGCCACAAAATTACTATCCATTAATTATCTCTTCGATTACAGTGTTGCCGAAAACATCATTGCTGAAGGACAAGGCCTGGTTACTACTCAGGAACGAGTTTATGCATTCGATGTATGTGCGGTGCCGGTCCGCACCCACGGTTGAGATATATCGGTACAGCTCTTCATAGGTGTTGTAGTCCCTGAAGTCGATAAAGCAATCAGCCGGTATATGAGCCGTAATATTGGAAGCGCCCCGGTAGATCGGGATACATCCCGCAAAAAGGCAGTCAAAGATCTTCTCGGTGATGTAACCCGGGACGTCCCTGACGTTTTCATAACAGATGGCGAACTTGTATCCGTCGAGGATCGGCCTTTTACGTTCGACCGTTCCGCGGTATGAGGGATAACTGGCAGCCAGAGCGCGCCTTAGCAAAGGGAACCGGTTTAAAACGCGCAAGGGCGACCGGTTGTTGAAAAAATGGTCCTTCCAGCCTACCCCGTACAGGTCGAAATCTTCCGGGTGATTATTTTCGAACCACCGGATTGCTTCAATTCTGCTGGAATAGAGTTCCTGCGGATGCCGTATCAGCTTATTCCCGGCAATCATGGTACACAACTTCTTCTCTCTCCTGGAGTCGACCACGATTTCCCGCGGCAAATCAAAGGAGTAGTTGATTTTTATGAATTTCACCCCATCGACCAGGGAATCGTCGTAGGTGAAGATCTTTCTAAAACGATTCAGCAAATCCCCGGCCCGGTCCAGCGGCTTTATTAAAATGCTCTCAAAAATCAGGAGATAGAGAGGTTTCCCGGAATCAAGCAATTCCCGGACATCGGGGCGAGTGGTGTCCGGCAGGTCGACAAAAACGATGACGTCCGCCCGGTCCGGGGAAATAACGGAACGCGTCCCGACGCAAAGGCCGCGCTTTTCGGCAAGGTCTTTCAAGACCTGGAAGGGGCGCAACAGGTCATCGCCGATGGCGGCATTCCTGGACTCAAACAGCTGATTGTTGTCGTTGAGCCCCTGGTAACAATTATGGAACAAAATATTCAAGCGCTACTCCTGGGGAGAAAACGGGGGCCGCATCCCCGAGGGGGTGCGTTCCCGAAGGGCCGTACACCAGACTGTCCCACCATGAGGGCGGGTAACAGCCTGCCGGCCGTCAGCTTGCCGTCAGCTTGCCGGCCGCTAAGAAAGCAAGCGCCCTACGCGCCGCCCGACGCCGAAAAGAACCGTGCTGAGCGCCTTGGGGACAAAAAGCATCGGCAGATGCACCAACCAAAAAGCGGGTTTACTTTGAAAGAAATGGATCATGTGCCTGGCCGCGGCTATTTTATTACTCAATCCTGCGGGCTTCAGGTTACAGATATCGCGCAGGTTATCCGCGTAGCGGCTCGCCAGGAAGCAGTCAAAGGTGCGCGAATCATAGCCGAGACCCTTCATTATTTCAAATACGGCCAGATGCTTTAACCCTATCTCCAGTACCTGTCCGTTGTCCGCCCAGCGTGGATTGCTGATCCTGACAGTGACCATTTTGTCGGAAAAGACATACGCTTTCCGTGGATGGCGCATGATCTGTAACAGTGCGCCAATATGAATCCACTGGGTCCCCAGGTACCGGTCGAGGTTTTCCGCGTTCCAGTAGTTCCTGCGCACGCACAAGGAGGAAAGGGACGAGGAACCCCATAAGGAGCGCTGCAGCAATTCGTCGCCGTTGCCGCACAGCAGGTCAGCGGGGAATTTGCGATCCCACTGCTCAAGGCCCGTGGTGATATTCTGAAAGGACACCGAGAGGAGGAACAGGGCAATGTCTTGGTGCCGGTCGAGGACTGAGAAAAAGCTGTTCAAGGCGCCGGGGACCAGCATGTCGTCGTCGCCCAGCAGCCAGAGATACTCCCCCCGCGCCTCTTTGAACAGTTTTTCGACATTCAGGTCATAGCCGACATTTTGCTCATTGCAGGTATAGGATACGATACCCGGGTATGTTCGACAGTACTGCCTGACAATGGCAGCGGTACTGTCCGTCGAAGCGTTGTCTGAAACCAGGATTTCGATCTGCCTCCCTGTCAGGTCTGGCAATTGGCGCAACACACTGTCAATAGCCTCAGCCAGGTACTTATCACCATTGTAGGTGGGGATTCCGATTGTCAGTTCAAGCATTTGTTTCCCTGTGGATCGATGTTAGGTTTAGGGGGTAGTCGGTCAGCTCCTCCTGTGCAGGTACATTCAGCGAGGTCGGAGATGGTCAGCAGGCGAGGGCGCCATCGGAGGTCCGTTCAGCCTGATGCGTCATGAGGAAGGAGCTGGCGCCGGTACGCGATATCTTTCAGTTTCCCGTCTTTTTTTCAGCATAAATCACGCCTCTGCGCAAATAGGGTATTTCCAAAGGCACTTGCTGCCACATTATCAAATATCCCCGGGAAGGGGCCACCCGCATTCCGGCGCACGTCAGCAATTCGGTAAATTCAGCAAGGTCATTGTGCTTATGATAGGTGCACAGGGAAATTTTGAGGCTTTCACTTTGCTGTATGAGTGCTTTCGCGCCGTCGAGTAAACTCCTCTCAAAGCCTTCGATATCTGCCTGAATATAGGTCACATTCGCTTTAACCTTGCGAAAGAAAGTATCCAATGAGACAGATGTATCACTGTCACTGCCGGAAACATACAGGGGTACAATATTCACTTTGTGAAGCCAGTTTCTGAATGTCAGCTCTAAAGGCTTTTGCCAAACGGGATCCGCTTCGAAGAGGTATACGGCATTGAAGTTGTGCAGCAGGCTGAGGCAAAAAATGCCATCGGAAGCGCCGATGAACACACCGGCATCCTCGGTTTCCAGCTTAAAGTTTTCGGTCAGATACCTGTGCGGCGAGCGGGCATCCTGCTCGAAATAGGCGGTTCGCACGGCCGCGACAATCCCGGGCGCACTCATCTCCTTGGGAAAGTAAACCTTGTCGTTTCCGACCATGACATAGGGATAGCCGTTGTCTTCGTCATAGGCGATATCGATGGCACGGGCCTGGTGATGCTTCACGTATTCATACGGTATCATCTGGACCGGATTGTCTTTCAAATAGGACACTACCTCCAGGACTTCCGGGTCGGTGGAGTCAGCATAGTAATTCGTTAGTATCCGTCTCAGCCTCAACCGTTGCAGCAGCGCCAGCTTAAGCGTCGCATAGTTAAGACCCCACGCCAGGAAGCGTTTTACGGCGGGGTGACTATGGTAAAGAGCTTTCAATACCCGGTTTCTTGTCATGGCACCCTGCCTCTGGTTGGCTAATTTTCTCGTCGCTTACTTCGGGCCGCTGAAATTCCCGGGCTGTTTCTGAAATTCCCGGGCTGTTGATCCTGAAGCCCGGAAGGTGAGCAAACTGACCGTGCTCCCGGCGCTCCCTATTTCGGGAAACTTTCCTCATCGGCCAGGGCAATGAGCATCTCACCTGCCAGTTCGTCCCGGTCGAGGTCCGGCGACATGTCCTCGATCGGCCTGTTGACCACCAGCTTCGGGTTGACGCAGGTAGCCAGCTCAAGCATGACCTCGATGAAAACCGGGCCGTCCATTTCCAGGGCTAGGGCCAGGGTGGCAGCCAGATCGTCGCTCGCGCTGATTCTCAGCGCCGGCATCCCGTAGGCCTCGGCAATCTTTCCCAGGTCGGGGCAGCCGTAACCGACCACGGTGGACTGCTGGCGCCCCCCGAAATACATGTCCTGGAACTGGCGCACCATGCCGAGGCAGCCATTATTCAATACGACGACCTTTACCGGAAGCCGGTGCTGAACGATGCTGTCCAGGTCCTGGATGTTGACCTGGATGCCGCCGTCTCCGGCAATGGCGATCACCCGGGTCCCCGGCGCGGCCTTGGCCGCACCCAGGGCCGCGGGAAGCGCGAACCCCATGGCCCCCATCCCCCCGGAAATGATCATGCGCTGGCCACGCTTCAGCCGGAAGGACTGGGCGGCCCACATCTGGTTCTGCCCCACGTCGAGAGTGACGATATCGCCCGCCGCGCTGGCGGCGGAAAGTGCCTCCATGAAGAGGTTGGGATCGATGGTGCCGGGCCGGACCTCGTCCATGCGGGTGGGATACTTGCGCCGGTAGCCATCGATGACAGCCAGCCACTGCGTCAGGTCGCTCTTGACAACGGGGACGAGCTTCTCGTTGAGCGCCTGCAGAAACGGCTTGAGGTGGCACTGCAGGGCGATATCGACCTGCACCTTGGCCTGCAACTCGACCGGGTCGATGTCCACCTGGACCCTGGTTGCCGCCCGGGCAAAGGTGTCGGGCCGGGTACCGGTCTGGCGCGAGTCCAGGCGCGAGCCGAGGATGAGCAGAAAATCGCAATTGGCCAGGGTCAGGTTGCTGTAGCGGTTGCCGTAGGAGCCGATCATCCCCATGAATTCCGGGTTGTCGTGGGAAACGGCATCGAGCCCCATGAGCGAGGAGACGACCGGAATCCCCGTGGCATCGACCAGGCGCAGCAAATCGTCGGCAGCCTGCGCCGTGCGCACCCCGCCACCGGCCAGAATCACTGGGCGCAGGGCCGCGGCGATAAGCCGGACGATCTCGTCAAGGCGCTCCGGCGGACAGGGAACTTCGGTCTGCAATTTCAGATGCTCGGGGCTGCCGAGAAAGCTTTCCAACTCCCCGGGCTCGACCTGGCCACGCTGGATGTTCATCGGTATGTCCAGCAGCACGGGGCCGGGCCTGCCGCTTTGGGCCAGATACACCGCCTTCTCCAGCTGGTAGCGGATCTTCCCTGCGTCGGTCACCATCTCGGCGTACTTGGTAAGCCCCTTGACGACACTGACAATATCCGTTTCCTGAAAGCCGATCTGCCTGATGGGGCGGTCGAACTTGTATTCGTAGGTGTTGACCTGACCGGTAATGAACAGGCAGGGGACCGAATCGAACCAGCAGCTGCCGATCCCGGTGACCATATTGAGCGCACCCGGTCCGCTGGTCGCCATGGCAACGCCCAACCGCCCGTTGACGCGGGCATAGGCCTCGGCGGCGAAGGCGCCTGACTGTTCATGGTGCACCGAGACGCAGGAGACGTCGTCACGGTCCACCGTGGAGTCAAGCAAGTGGGTGATGGCCCCGCCCACGAATTCGAAGATCTGGGAGACACCCTCTTTGACGATAAAATCAATGACGTAATCTGATAGTTTCACGTGCACCCGCTTTGTTATTAGTTGTGGTACTAAGCCCGGTTAGTTGTGGTAATAAGCCAGATTGCCCTGCATCCAATCGATGGTCTTCTGCAAACCGTCGTCCAGGGCGACGGCCGGCCGCCAGCTGACCTGGGACTGCAGCGCGGTTACGTCGGCTACCCAGGCGGCCGGCTCGCTGTGCGCCAACTCGCGCGCGCCCCAGACAGGCACGGCTTGGGAACCGATCTGGGCGGCGATTTTAGCCACCACGGTGCCGACGTCGCTTTGCCGGCCGGAGCCGACATTGTAGATGGCGCCCGGAACGATAGTGGCGCCGGTCACGGCCAGGTAGGCGTCGATGGCATCGCCGATATACAGGTAGTCGCGCACGGCGCACGGGCTGGAGAGAACCGGAGCCGTCTGCCTCAACAGAGACGACATGACATAGGGGATCAAGCGCTTGGGGTCGTCCCAGGGGCCATAGGGCGAGAACACCCTCAAGGTGACCATGGGTTGATCCTTGCGCAGCGCCTCGGAACGGCAGTAAAGCGTGGCCGCAGCCTTGGAGACCGCGTAGTCCCCCAGCGGCTCGAGCAGGTCGCTTTCCTTCATGGGAAGCGACTTTATCCCGTACTCGGAGGAGCTGCCGGTATTGACGAAAAAGTCGAAACCGACCTTCTGGCAGGCGCCCACCAGGTTCATGGTGCCGCCGAGATTGGCGGCGAAAATGGTCCCGGCGTCCCGCTGGAAGGAGAATCCGCCGTAGGTCGCAAGGTGAAAGATCCCCTGCGCCTTGATGGCAGCCACCGCGCCCGAGACTGCCTGCGGGTCGCGCAGGTCGACGGCGTGCTGCACGACGTCGCCCAGCAGCCCTGCGAGGCGCCAGCGGTTCGATTCGGTCCGGACGAAGAGGTGGACCTCATGTCCCAGTTTCAGGAGCCTTCGGGTCAGACAGGCGCCGACAAATCCAGTGGCACCGGTGACGAGGACTTTCATGGGGCGACTGCGTCCTTAATGGTCTCGATCATGAACTGCACCATCTCGTCGGTCATGCCGGGGTAGACCCCGACCCAGAAGGTATCGCGCATGATGCGGTCGGTCGTGGCCAGTTCTCCCACGACCCGGTACCCAGTCCCTTCCCGGCGCATCTCGTCGAAGCAGGGGTGCTTGATCAGGTTGCCGGCAAAGAGCATCCTGGTCTGAATTCCCTTACTTTCCAGGTAGTTGACGGCCTTGCCCCTGGTGAACCCGGATTCCGGCCGCACCGTCAGCAGGAACCCGAACCAGGAGGGATCAGAGTTTTCGGTGGCTTCCGGCAGCACGAAGCTCGCGCCGAGGCCGTCCAACCCATCGCGCAGCAGGCGCCAGTTGCGCTTGCGGGCCTTGATGAAGCCGGGAAGCTTCTCGAGCTGGGCGCACCCGATGGCCGCCTGCATGTCGGTGACCTTCAGGTTGTAGCCGAAATGGGAATAGACATATTTGTGGTCGTAGCCGAAAGGGAGCTCTCCGAACTGCTGCCCGAAACGGTTGCCGCAGGTGTTGTCCTTGCCCGAAGGGCACCAGCAGTCGCGCCCCCAGTCGCGAAAGGATTCGACCAGACGCTGCAGCTGGCTGTCGTCAGTGTAGACCGCGCCTCCTTCCCCCATGGTCATGTGATGGGGAGGGTAGAAGCTGGAGGTACCCAGGTCGCCGATGGTACCGGTGTACTTCCAGGCGCCCCGGTACTGGTAGCGGGACCCCAGGGCGTCGCAGTTGTCCTCGATGAGCCAGAGGTTATGGCGCTGGCAAAAGGCCTTGACCGCAGCGATATCGAAAGGGTTACCGAGGGTATGGGCGACCATGACCGCCTTGGTCCGCCCGGAGACGGCGTTCTCCAACTGCGCGCAATCGATGTTGTAGGTGGGGAGGCTCACGTCCACGAAGACCGGAACCGCACCGAACTGTATGATGGGAGCGACGGTGGTGGGAAAACCGGCAGCGACGGTGATGACCTCGTCGCCCTTCTTGATGCGTCGCTCCCCGAGTTTGGGGGAGGTCAGCGCCATGAAGGCGAGCAGATTGGCGGAGGAGCCGGAATTGGTCAGGGAGCAGTGCTGCACCCCGATGAATCGGGCGAATTCGCTCTCGAACCTTTCGGCGTAGCGGCCGGTGGTGAGCCAGAAGTCCAGGGACGAGTCGACCAGCGCGGCGATTTCCTTCTCGTCGAAGACGCGCCCGCCGTAAGGGACTCGGTCACCTGGGGTGAAAGTCTTGTGGCTCACATGCTTGAACTGGTAGTATTTAATGGCAGCGTTGATCGCCTGCGCCCGCAGCACCTGTTCCTGGTTCTCGTTTTCCTTCACTGCCGCTCCTTTTCACCTGCTGCCATGCAGAAATGTCATGTAGTCACTAAAATTCCCAGCGGCCTCACTGGTCCTGATATTCCCGTATCTGCCCCAGGCTCACCTCGCGCAGCGGGCCTTTTTCCCGGTAGGCGGCGGTCCAGGCGATGATCTTTTCCAGTGCCGTCTCCAGACTCCAGCGCGGCTGCCATCCGAGCTCCGCTTTCGCCTTGGAGCAGTCGAGCTTCAGGTAATGGGCCTCGTGGGGGTGCTCCCCGTCGTCGAGACGGTAGGAGGCGGCGCCGCCCCATTTGGCGCAGAGCTGCTGCACGATCCACTCAACCGGCCTGGCATCGGCGTCGCCGGGGCCGAAATTCCAGCCCGCGGCATGGCGCGCGCCCCCCTGGTGAAGACTCTGGGCCAGGGTAAGATAGCCGGAAACCGGCTCCAGTACGTGCTGCCAGGGCCGGATGGAGTAAGGGTTCCGGATCAGGATGCTCTCCCCCTTCAAAAGGGCGCCGATGCAGTCGGGGATCAGGCGGTCACTGGCCCAGTCGCCGCCGCCGATGACGTTTCCCGCCCGTGCCGTGGCAAGCGCGACGCCGTGGGTGCCGTATTGCTTCTCGTTAAAGAAGGAGCTTCGGTAGGCCGCGCTGATCAGCTCCGAGCAGGCCTTGGAGTTGGAGTAGGGATCGTACCCCCCCATCGGCTCGTTTTCCCGGTATCCCCAGGCCCACTCCTTGTTTTCATAGCACTTGTCCGTGGTCACGTTCACCACGGCCTTCACGCTGGGGCAGGTGCGCACCGCTTCCAGCAGGTTGACGGTCCCCATCACGTTGATGGCATAGGTCTCGACGGGAATCCGGTAGGAGTCGCGCACCAGCGGCTGCGCTGCCATGTGGATGACGATCTCCGGCGCGGCCTCGGAAAGGGCGACGGCAAGCCTCGCACCGTCCCTGACGTCCGCGATGACCGAAGTGACCAGCGCCCCTACCCCGCAAAGCTCGTAGAGGCTCGGGTCGGTCGGAGGGTCGAGCGCGTAGCCGGTTACCTCGGCGCCGAACAGGTGCAGCCAGAGACAGAGCCAGGCCCCCTTGAAGCCGGTGTGCCCGGTGATGAAAACCTTCATCCCCTTCCAGAAAGCCGTGTCGATCATTGGTTACGCCCTATTATCCGCCGCGCTTTTCACCACAATTTCCAGGGCGCACTGCCGCTTTTCCAAAGGTCCTCCATGAGCTTTTTATCGCGCAGGGTATCCATCGGCTGCCAGAAGCCGGCGTGCTTGAATGCCCGGAGCTCCCCCTGGTTGGCAAGGTCCTCCAGCGGTTCTTTTTCCAGGATGGTGGCGTCACCGTCGATGTAGTCGAAGATCTTGGGCTCCAGCACGAAAAAGCCGGCATTGATCCAGGCTCCGTCGCCCTTGGGCTTTTCCGTGAAACCACGCACCCCGTCACCTTCATCGAGGTCCAGCGCGCCGAAGCGTCCCGACGGCTGGACGGTGGTCACCGTTGCCAGCTTGCCGTGTTGCCTGTGGTAGGCCACCAGCTCCGGTACGTTCACGTCCGAGACGCCGTCGCCGTAGGTCAGCATGAAAGTATCGTCGCCGACGTACTCCCGGATCCTTTTCACCCGTCCGCCGGTCATGGTCTCCAGACCCGTGTTGACCAGGGTCACCGACCACGGCTCGGCGGAGTGGTGGTGGATCACCCTTTCGTTGTGATTTTTGAAGTCGAAAGTCACATCGGACTCGTGGAGGAAGTAATGGGCAAAGAACTCTTTTATGGAGTACCCTTTGTAGCCAAGGCAGATGATGAAATCGTTAAAGCCGAAACTGGAGTACATCTTCATGATATGCCAGAGTATCGGGCGCTCGCCGATTTCGATCATTGGTTTGGGCTTCAGGTGGGACTCTTCACTGATACGGGTACCAAAGCCGCCGGCTAGAATGACTACTTTCATGCGCTATCCCCTATAATATAAAAAAGTGTACAGCACATTTCCTGCCCTGAGACTCCCAACCCCGGTCGTCACAAGCAGTCCGTGTGCGCGGAATCTCGCAGCGAAACCTTTTCCGGCTTACCTGCCGGTGGACCTGAAGGTAAGGGACTGTTTCTTGATTTCAGCGATAATTTTCTTGTCATTGTCAGACATTTTGGCCAGGAAGTTCTGAATAAACACAGTTATCACTGAGATAAAGAACGCGGCCATGGTCGTCAGGATCACGATAAGCGCCCGCGAGGGCGTGCTTTTCCTGATCGGGACCACCGCTTCATCCAAGATTTGAAAGGAGGAGGTATCTTTTGCTTCATTGATTTTGGCTATCTCGTACTGCTTGGTCAGTTGCTCGAAGATGGCTTCCTGGGTCTTCACTTCGCGCATTTTCCGCAGATAGTCCAGCCCGACTCCCGGGACGTTACCGATGGAGGGAATGCCGTAGGCGCTGCCGTCGCTCCCGGTCAGTGCTGAAAGCTCCCCCTTGAGACGGCTGATTCCGGTCTGGGCTGCCTTCACGTCGGGGTTCTGGTCAGTCTGGCTGCTGCGCAGAACGGCGAGCTGCACCTCCTTGCTCGCCAGTTCAGCCTTGAGACGGGCAATGCCCTCGATGGTCGCCCTGGCCTGCGAATCCACCTGCACGATCTTGTTGAGCTGGGCGAACGCTTTCAGGTCGTCTTCAGCCGTCTTGAGATCCTTTTTGACCAGGGCGAGGCGTTTTTCCAGGAAGACCCTCTCGGTCCCGGCCTTGGAGAGGTTCAGCCTGACGGTCGTCTTTCCCAGCTCGTCGACGAAAGTGTTCGCCAGCAGAGCGCTGCGTACCGGGTCCTTATCCTGGGCGGTGATGGAAATGATCCCGTCTTTGCCCACCTGCACCTTGACCGCGCCATCCAAGCTTTTCCTGGTTTCCTCGACTGTTTTAGACTTGTAGACCTTGGCAAGGTCCAGCCGTTGAATGACTCCATCGGCAACCGAGCGGCTCTTCAGGATCCCGAGGTAGAGTTCACTGCCACCCCCGAGTCCTCCTGCGGCAAGTCCCGCCAGACCTGCGAGTCCCCCCCCCGCCCCGAGCAAAGCGGACAGACCGCTGCTGCTGTCCTTCTGGGGAGGGAGTATCTTGGCGGTGGCTGAATAAATATTGGTCAGCGACAGACTGTATATCACAGAAGCGACTATCGCCACACTACATAACTTTATGATGAACGCCTTCCGTTTGACAATTACCTGCAGTAGTTCCAGCAGGTTTATATCCTGATCCTCAGTTTTACCCGTCTGATTCTGCTCGTCCGTCATAGATATCCTTAATAAGGCGTTCTGATTTCTGGATCGCGGGTCAAGACCCGCGACAAACTTCCACCGGACAGCATGAGACCTAGAACTTGAGCCCGGCCGCCACCAGCACGCCGGCGGTTAACGCCACGTTACTGACAATGGAAACGACGTCCTTGATGTTTCTCAGCCATGCAGTCTTCTCGAATTGACGGGGAACGATTACAGTGTCGCCCGAATCGAGCTTTTTACCCCAGAAGGAGTTGAAGAACAGGAAGCTCACCGAGTTCTTCTGGCTGATGACCGAGCCGTCGACCTTGACCACGTACACCTCGCCGAGGTCCGCGTCCCCCGTCGGGCCGCCCACCTGGTTCAGGTACCAGCGCACGTCGTTGCCATGCTGGCTTACCACGGTGTTCTGGTTATAGACGTCGCCGATGACGTTGACCCCGCCCGGGTCGCTCGGGACCACCAGCTTGTCACCGCCCTGCAGCTCCAGGTCATAGACGCTTCCGCGCAGCTGCTGCAGCGAGTCGAACTTGACCAGCATGCGCCCCTCCGCCTTGCGGTCCTTGAGCACCTCGATGCTCTGCAGCA
>Ga0209123_1001647_pt1 | contig 21306 bp, 22 predicted proteins | sample BarGraIncu00431A_FD_184500 | JGI IMG/M metagenome (GOLD analysis project Ga0209123, IMG submission 184500) | Arctic peat soil microbial communities from Barrow, Alaska, USA - Barrow Graham LP Incubations 004-31A (SPAdes) (version 2) | ecosystem: Environmental > Terrestrial > Soil > Wetlands >... | reverse complement strand
CGGGTGGAGGTATTCATTACCGCCAACAAACAAATGATTGATAAGGCTCAGGATGGGACTTTGAAATAACAAGTCAACTGAAAACGAACCAAAGGAGGGTCAAACGGTTTGGCCCTCCTTTGTTTTTGAACCATTATTAGTCCTTTGTAGGCTGTGATTACAAGGAATTGCCATTGGTATTACTGATAAGGGGAAGCCTGAGTTGATCCAATTGAGATAAAACATAAATTAACAGAACTTGTTAAGCTATGTTTTCAGGATTTAGTAAGTTTGCAGGGAGTTTTTATGACTATGGAACAAATGAGTTTTGATATGAACAATCATCCGCCACGGATTTCAACGGGTAAACTGAGAATGCGTATTTTCAGACTGAAAAGCCTTGTACCTTTTTTATTGGGTATTTCTCTTTTTTATCTGATCTTTAATACTTCATGTGCCAACCAGGGCGTGCCTTCGGGGGGTCTTAAAGATACCATTCCGCCGGTGGTTGTCAAAACTGTTCCAGCTTTGCGGGGAACGAACTACAAGGGTTCTGACCTGCGTTTTACTTTTGATGAATTCATTATTCCTGATGGCATAGGAGAGAAATTGGTTATTTCACCTCCCATGAAAAAAAAGCCCATCATTAAAATGAAGAGTAAAACCCTTATTATCGAATTACAGGAACCACTGCGCAAAGAATCAACTTATTCGGTTGATTTTAAAGATGGAGTGGCTGATAACAATGAAAAAAATGTAATCAAAGATTTAAGGTTCTCCTTCAGCACAGGCTCTTCCTATGATAGCCTGCGCGTTGCCGGATATGTAAGAGATGCACTGAATCATGAACCCATTGAAAAAGCGCTGGTCATGTTGCACCGTCAACTGGACTATACTTCATTTATCGACAGTATTCCTGATTACATTGCGACAACTGATAAGAATGGTCTTTTTATGATCGACAATGTGGCAACAGGCAAATATCGTTTGTATGCCCTTACTGATGCCGACAACAGTCTGACTTACAACCAAAAAGCGGAGAAGATAGCCTTCGCAGATTCAATCATTGTTCCTTCGTGCAAGTATCGTGCTGCAAATGATACCATCGTTAAGGCCTCAGATACCCTTGTAGTTACAGGTCGTATTGACTATTCCCCGGGACTTCAATATCTGATGATGTTTGAGGAAGAAAAATTTAATCAGTATCTTGATGCCTCCAAACGCAATCAGGCCAATAAATGTGATTTCTTTTTCAAAGAATCGCTGAACGATTCATTCAAAATTAAACTTTTAAAGCCTGTTACCACCAAAGATTGGTCATTTATGGAGTCGAACCTGAAACGCGATTCTATCACCGTTTGGATTACCGACACGTTGGTCAGTCAAAGCGATTCGCTGAAATTTGAACTTAAATATGAAATGCTGGATTCTCTGAATCAAATGGTGCTTAAGACGGATACAATTAATTTGATCTACGAAAAACCCAAGCTGACCAGACTAAAGAGAAAGAAAAATGAAAAGGCAGTGGTCCCCACCATTGTTTTAACTACCAATATCAATGCGACAGGGCACGATTTATATCAATCAATCAAAATTGAAGCGCCAGAGCCTTTGACATCTTTCGACTTCTCGAAGGTGAGGCTCTATTCGATATTAGATTCCGCTAAAACACCAATTCCAATCGTAGTGGAAAAAGATACCAATTCGATCCGAAAGTATTTTATAGAGCATCATTGGAAACCTGGCCAAAATTATTTGTTTGAGATTGATTCAGCTGCTGCCAGGAATATCTATGGGCATCCCAATAAGAAAGTGAATCAGAAGTTCAAGACTCAGTCGGAAGATTTTTATGGCAAAATTATCATGAATATCTCGAACCTTCGTGACCCGGCAATTGTTCAGCTTCTGTCCAACGACAAGGATGAGCGGGTATTGCAGAAAATTCACATTCTTGAAGATGGAAAAATTGAATTCCCTTATCTCAAACCTGAAAAATATAAGATCAGACTGATCATCGACTCGAATAAAAACGGTAAGTGGGATACTGGTTATCTAGCTGATTATTTGCAACCGGAGCAGGTAATCTATTTCCCTAAAATTATCAAAGTACGTTCAAACTTTGAATACAAGGAAAGTCTGAGGATGGATTATAATCCAACTGTTAAGAAAGATCTGATTGATGATGAACTTGAAAAAGAAAAAGCCCGCAAAAAAGCAGAGGCCAAAAAGAAGGGAGAGAAACCTGTTGAGTAGGCAGCTGTTCCTGCTTCTTGTATTTCCGCTTTGCTTTACTTTTGATCAAGCAGCTGGACAAAACGCAGAGTACCCGTTCAAAAGTGGTGAATATGCTCTATACGGCGCTTATTACAACTGGCATTTTATCTGGATTCAAAGTGGCGATGTTGAATTCAAAGCGGACACCTTTCAGTATAATAAGCAGAAGGCCTGGCATTTAAAAGCGGTTGGTAAAACTTTCAAAGCCTACGATTTGCTCTATTCAGTGCGCGATACTTTCGAAGTGATCTGCAATTACAATTCATTCCTTCCCTTCTATTCGAAAAGGGTATTAAATCATGCAAAGAATAATTCAATTCATCAATATACATTTGATTATACCACTGGAAGAATAGCCACCAACATCCGGCAAGATAATCAACCTATATACACGGCCAGTCTTCCGATTCAGGAAAACACTTTTGATTTACTTGCCACTGCCTATAATTTCCGCAAGTTCGATTTCAATAAACTCTTTGTAGGTCAAAAGGTTCCGTACCGAATGCTGATCGATCGCAAGATTGAAGATCTCTATTTTCGATACCTTGGTAAAGAGAATGTGAAAACTCGTAACGGAAAAGAATACAGGTGTCAAAAAGTTTCAGTATTTTTACTGCAAGGTGATTTTTTTCCAGAAGGGGAATATATGAAAATATGGTTTACCGACGATCAAAACCATCTGCCTGTTCAGGTTGAAACCAAAGTACAAATGGGGTCGGTGAAAGCTCTGTTACTGGAAGCAAAATCAATGAAATATCCATTATCATCACTAATAAAATAAGCTATGACAACAAAACGAAGATTAAAAAAAGAGATTGATTACGTAGTTTCTGACCTGATTCTCGACAGTATGACCTATGCCAACCTGTATCAAAAGCCTGATGACAAGGAGGCGCTTCAAATTGTTAAGGATACCATGGAATTGAGAAATAAATTGCGCAACATGGCCAATCATCCTGAGCAGAAGAACAATACCGAATCGGCCAAAGCCTTTTATGATAACATCGCCCAAACACTGGTTGAAAATGTTGACAAGGGTTACACCAAACTAGGAACTCTGGTCAATAAAAAAGTTTAAACCAGTGATGTTAACACTCCCTTGGTGAGTTTAATCTCCAAAATGACTACAGGTCCGTTGAAGAATTCATTCATCGGACCTGTTTTATTTTGATTGATGAGTTGAAGGCTTTTATGCTTTACTTATAAATTCATCAATCTGATGGTGTGGCAATTCGTGAAATTCGTTTTAATTCGTTAAATTCGTATTTCAATGGAATTCATATTTAAATTGAAATTCGTACCTTCGTGTAATAATTTGTACCATCAATTATAAAAAAGGATGAATACTGAAAAATTATTGGCTGAAATAACTGCAACTCTCTCCCAATATGGAATTGAAAAGATCATTCTTTTCGGTTCTTATGCCTATGGTACGCCAACCAAAGACAGTGATATTGATCTGTTGGTTATTAAGAATATACCTGAGAATGAAACACGGGATTTCAGAATTAAATTGAAAAAAGCATTGTGGCTCAAATTAGGGATGCTTAACTTTTCATTTGATATTCTGGTTGACAACGAATCACGAATACAAAAGAGAATAGATATGGGGGATTTATTCTATAAAGAGATTTATTTAAAAGGTATAACAATCTATGCCTAATCAAACTTACGCGTTAGAATGGCTTAACCTTGCAAATAGAAATCTACAAACAGCCCGTTTGCTGATACGTGAAAATCATTTTACAGATAGCATTGCAATTGAGATTCAGCAATCAGTAGAAAAATCCTTCAAAACAATATATGCTTATTATGGTGTAAGTATACCAAAGACTCATGCTTTAACGATACTTTTCAATTTCGTAAAAGATAAAATACAATTGGATGAAATTGATATTGAAGTAATTATTACTATCAGTGATTATTATGAGACTGATCGTTATCCCGGCCCAAGATATATTATCCCATCCCGAGATGAAGTTGAACACTTTTTTCTTTTTGCTGAACAATTGTACGGTAAAATTGAAGAACACATATTATCCTGATTTTTATTTAAGATCACCAATTTCTATCCATCCAATTTCGATTCTGAGAAAAACCATACCTGAAAATGTTGAATGGATCTGATATAATTGGATCAATTTATATAATTGTGATGTTTAAGTTGTTTTGATTCCATCTTTTTATCTTGAAGGCGGTAAAATAATGTTAATTTTGTAGGCGTTTAATAGTTCAAAAACTTCAGCTTAGATGGAAGAATTTACTAAAAAGAAAAAAGGGTTCTCCCTTGGAGAAACTGATAAAGAGAGAAGAAATAATCTGATCATTATATTCCTGTCAGTTTTATTGCTGATTGTGGTGGTGGTATTTGTTATACAGCGCAATCAGAACAATAAGGTATTGGAAGCAATGAATCAGGAGAAAGTTGCGATTCAATCTGAGCTGACTTCTATGATGTCTAATTATGATTCACTTCATACCAACAATGAAACACTTCAGTCGGAAGTAGCTGTCGCACAAACCAAAATCAAGGATATGATTACCGAAGTGGGGCAGATTAAAAAGGTCAGCTATGCTCAAATTGCCCAGTACAGGGAGGAAGTGACTACCATGCGTAACATCATGAAGAATTATATCATTCAGGTCGATTCACTGAATCGCCGCAATGTCTTGCTGATGGCCGAAAACAGCCAGGTGAAAGAGGATTTTGCCCAATCTGTTTCAAAGAATCAACAACTTGAACAGGAGAAAGGTCATCTTCAGGAAAAAATTAAAGTGGCAGCACAACTTGAAGCTACTCAATTGGTTGCAGCCGGGATAAATGCCCGAGGTAAAGATGCTGAAAGTGCAAGGAGGGCAACGCAAATCAGGGTTAGTTTTGTATTGAGTAAGAACGTGACAGCCCCTCGCGGCAATAAAATGATCTATATCCGTATTCAGAAACCCAACCAGGTACTGCTTCAAAAATCCCCCGACGATGTGTTCCCATTCGAGGATCTCAAAATCCCTTATTCAGCCAAACGTGAAGTAACTTACGAAGGAAATGAATTACCTGTGAATATTTTCTGGGACAACCAGGGCGCAGAGTTTTTACCGGGTGACTATAGCGTAGATATTTTTGCCGATGGAAACAACATCGGAACTACCACTTTTTCATTGAAACGTTGATCTAAGTGAGTAACACGACTGTCGTGTCAACTAAGATTTGAGGCTCAGAACATAATTAAGTACGACTTTGAATCTTTGAATGACGTTGGGTCATTTTTTAGTTGACATGACACTTTACTCATTTTGACATAATATACTCCTACCAATAAACTCCTAATCACCCGTAATGAAAAGCGGTCATGATGTCAATGGCTTTAGAACCTGAACGTTATAACGGGTTATCTGGTCCCTTTCCATTTGTTTGCTCCGTTAATTATTTACCCTTCCCTCACATCAAAATAATATTTGCAGAATTCCTATTTTAAAGGATATCCTTAACCCAAAATCAGGCCCTAAAACGGACTACCTGCTCCTTTTCCTGCGATTAGGGACAGCCTTGGGTATAAAATGGTTAATATTAACTCAATACGAAGTCAATACTAATTCAATACCAATTCAATAGTAAACAGGTTCAGAATAGGTTATAAATAGGGTGTAAATAGGTTCCTGAACCTATTTACACCCTATTTACACCCTATTTACATCCTATTCTGAACCTATTTACTATTGAATTAGTATTGAGTTTGTATTGAGTTTGTATTGACTTACTATAGTCTTTGTAAGGTGAATATAGTTCCTAAATAGAGGAAGAATACTTTGAAAAACCCAATGGATCAGGAATCAGTAAGAGGGGATTTACTACTGCCGTGTCAGGGTGAAATCTTTTTTCTGTTTCCAATAAGGCCCAAAAAAAACTCCTCGTCACCGGGGAGCTTTTTATATGTTATTATTTCTTTCGTTATGATCAGGCCGCTTCCGTAAGGAATAAATACCTGACAACCACCAATACAAATAAGACGTACATCATCCAATGCACTTTCTTGTACTTGCCGGTCAATACTTTAAGAAGGGTGTAGAAGATGATACCCGCAGCAACTCCATTGGCAATGCTGTAAGTAAAGGGCATCATGATGATACACATAAATGCAGGAAATCCTTCGGTAAAATCATCAAAGTCGATGTCCCGAATAGCAGACACCATCAGAAGGCCTACCACGATCAATGCCGGTGCAGTGGCTGCATTGGGGATCAGGGTAGCCAAGGGCGCCAATACCAAGGCACATAGGAAAAGTAACCCTGTAGTGACGGCAGTCAGACCTGTACGTCCGCCTTCACTGATACCGGCAGCGCTTTCAACATAAGCAGTCACGGTACTTGTTCCCATCATTGCTCCGAATGAAACTCCGAAGGCATCGACCAACATGGCTTTCCCAATTTTGGGTGAATTGCCATCCTTGTCAATCAGGCCGGCCTTGTTGGCTATACCAACAAGTGTTCCGAAGGTATCAAACAATTCAACAAAGGTAAAAGTAAATACGACGGTCCAGATACCCATGCTCAGGGCGCCTCTGATATCAAGCTCACCAACTGCCAGTTTCGAGAAATCAGGCAGTGCAAAGGGTGAAAATCCAGGTGCGATATGGGTGACTCCCATAGGGATACCTATCAGGGTGGTCACAATGATACCGATCAGCAATGAACCTTTCGTCTTGAGGGCCATGAGGGAGGCGGTGATGGCCAATCCGATCAAACACAGCAACATGGAAGGATTTTTCAGACTCCCGAAGCCAATGTTCCATTCGAAGAACATTAGGTTGGCTTTTCCACCGGTGGCCTTCAGTGCATCCATCGTAGGAGGAATTACATTGGTAGAGGCCACCATAATCTCAGAAAGTTTCAATCCAATGATCGTTACAAATAGCCCGATACCAACGGTTATGGCTATTTTCAGCGAAGCGGGAACTGCAACAACGAGTATCTGACGAACTTTAGTAAGGGTTAGTAAAATGAATATTAATCCTGAGATAAATACAGCACCCAAAGCAATTCTCCAGGGCATTCCCACACCCGCAAGGGCTACAGTGGCAAAAAATGCATTCAGTCCCATTCCTGGAGCCAGGGCGATGGGGAAATTGGCAACCAATCCCATGGCGATGGTTACAAAACCTGCGGCAATGGCAGTGGCAAAGAAGACTGCATTTTTATCCATACCGGTTGCCGAAAGAATATTCGGGTTCAGGAACAGAATGTATGCCATGGTCATAAAGGTAGTGATACCGGCAATGATTTCGGTGCGTACAGTGGTTTTGTTCTCCTGTAGCTTAAAGAATTTGGTGATAAATTCCATCATCACTTAGATTAAAAAGTATATTTCAAAGCCACTGTTGGGTTGACATGAAAGCCTTTGGTAGGATTTCCCGTAAAGTTATATCCAAATTCAACTTCGCTTCCTGCTGCGAAATTCTTGTTGAAGTTGTACCACAATTGTGGTTCAGAAAGGAATACAAATTTTGTTGTCTCATTTCCAAATACATTCTTTTCTTTCCAGAAATCAGCAAAACCAGAAAAGGTCACCTTATTGTTAAAGAAATTCGAGTACCACACTGCCGTCACCTGAAATGAATTTTGATTTTTATCATTAAATTTTTCACGTATATTTTTATACATTGCCTGAAAGGTAATACCTTTGGAGAAATCTTTGGCATTCAATGAATATTCAAATCCACCTAAATAGGCATCCTTGATCTGATAGGCGGCATTGAGAGGAAGATATTCAAACTGTCCAAATCCACCATTATATTCGAGGTGTAAAGCAAATGGAGATTTAAACAAGGTAAGGGCCCTTGAAATTTCCCAATAAGCCATACTAACTCCCTGAATTCCAGCCTCACCATAATTCATGTCAATAAAAAAGTAGGTACTTCCATGTTTATCAGGTTTAAACATTTCAACAGTGGTAGTCAGGAATTTACGATCTTTCCCAAGGTCATAATGTGTCTGTATATCCTGTCCAAATGAGCATACTGCAAACAGACAAACAAAAAAAATAAGGGCTAATTCCTTCATTTTCTAATCTTTAAATTGTGAGTGCAATTGATTGCCAAAAATAGTTAAAAAAGCTTCTGTGAAACACCTATCTACTGCATACCGCTATTTTGTTACCAACAACTTTTCAACAATTTTTTCAATTGGAAATGACAATAAGCGGTCCAAATTATGAAACCATTCAATATTTTCGTATCTTCATGCTCTGAATCCAATTGGAATTTCTTATTATTACATATTATTAAGCCATTCAAATTGTATTTATTTCATTCATCATAAAACATTCTGACATGAACCCGATTTCGAGACGACATTTTATTCAGGCTGGCCTGATTGGAGTTGCGGCCATCACTACAGGATTTTCCAATACTGTTTATGCCAGTTCAAAGCTGACTCAGATTGATAGGGTAAAACTTGGAAAAACGGGGCTCCTGGTTCCCCGTCTGGCATTGGGAACAGGTACGCATGGCGGAAACCAATCATCAGATATGACCAGGATGGGAGTCGATAATTGGATTAAAATTGCCAGATATGCCCATGAAAGAGGAATGACATTTTACGATTGTGCTGATCTGTATGGTTCTCACAAAAATGTAAAGGAAATATTGAAAGAAGTTCCACGTGAGAAAGCCATCGTTCTTTCCAAGATTTGGACGCGTCCCGAGAGCTGGAATACGGATTCTCCTGCCAAAACCATTGACCGTTTCAGAAAGGAAACAGGATCTGAGTATTTTGATATTCTGCTGCTTCATTGTATGACCAACGCAAAATGGCAGGAAGAGAAGAAACCATACATGGAAGCACTTTCGGAGGCCAAACAGAAGGGTATATTGAAATCAGTAGGTGTTTCATGCCATAGTTTCGAAGCTCTTAAACTGGCTGCTGAAGATCCCTGGGTAGATGTTATCCTGGCCCGAATCAATCCTGAAAGTGTGATCATGGACGCAAGTTCAGCCGAGGTAATGGCAGTTCTCAAGAAGGCGCACGACAGCGGAAAAGGTATTATTGGGATGAAAATATTTGGCGAAGGGAAACTGGCCGAGGAAAGTCGGCGTGAGAAATCACTCCAGTATGTAATTGGCAGTAAAAACGTTGACTGCATGACCATCGGAATGACTTCCATTGATCAGGTCGAAGATGCTGTAGGCCGCGTCATGCGCATTGCTGCAAAAGTATAAGGATAATGGATGAAGGTCTTTAAAATGTCAATTGGCTAACTCCAGACAGTCTTTTTTGATGGAGAGCTTTAAATTATGATTTGTAATGAAAATCGAATACAAAAGATGGTTCGTTTTTTCTCAAAACAAAAGTGAATAAGTCAATAATAAATATATTAATAAAGGCGTTATTGAAATTGGAAGTAAGTTCTTTTATCAATTCGTTATAGCGAACAGATTGATGATAATAAAAAGAGCCAAACGATTTCGATTGGCTCTTTCTTTTTGTAGATTTGTTATAGAAACGGTGGATATAACAAATGTACTACTGGCTGAAACAATTAGTTACACTTTTGTTCAATGAGTAAGGGGCGATATTGATTTATCTCATGAAGTAGTCTGATTCTTTCGCGAAATGATCATTTTGACACATGAACGGACATTTGAAGCTTGTAATTATTTATAACCATTTCTCCAAAGCACTATTTAGAAACCGATTTACGGGGTATAATTCCTTCATCGAACTGATGATTTTCTCTACAAAAGTACCGCTTGCCACTTCCGAATCGCTTATCGTTGCTGTAACTACATAAGATTTATATTTCAGCAAGTCAATGTTTGGAAAATCTTTCGGGAATCCCTTGGGGGCAGTTTTTAATTTGTCATCATACAGGTCAGGATAAATCTTACGGAACGATTCAGCGTATATCAGCTTTTTAAATTCTTCGGGCTGATCAAATATTTCTGTTCTGAAAGCTTTTAGTGCATCGGCAGGCGGATTATAGGAACCACCGCCAACAAAGGAAGCTCCCGGTTGGATGTGCAGATAATAACCTGCCCTGATGCTTTTACGTCCTCCTTTGGCGATAAAAGTGCCCATGTTGGTTTTATAGGGTGTTTTATCATTCGAAAAACGCACATCACGAAAGATCCTAAAAACGCAGTTCTTCGCTTCCAGAGCGCCTATTTCAGCATCAAATTTACCAGCTTCGTGAATGAGCAACTCTGTTAAAAAGAGCAATTTCTTACGACATTCCTGGTAGCGGTCGCGGTTGATGTCAAACCATTCCTTGTTGTTGTTTTCCTTCAGTTCAGAAAGGAAGTTGAGTACTTCTTGCATAGATTTTATATTTGAGACTTTTCAATAGGCAAAAGATACAACTTTTTAAGTATATAAACTAATGTTAATCAATTTTATCTATATTGACAAAATATGCAAAGAAAGTTACTTTGAAATTGTATTTTTGCTTTGAACGTTTGAGTTATGAAAAAGTTTGTAGTAATAGTGGCGGGTGGTTCGGGATCTCGCATGGAAACTGAACTGCCAAAGCAGTTTCTTGAAGTTTGCGGAAAGCCTGTGCTGATGCATACCATCCAGCGCTTTTATGATTTCGATCCTGAATGTGAGTTGATTTTAGTCCTTCCTCTTGTACAGCAGGAATTTTGGACTCAACTGTGCCTAAAACATTCATTTTTGATCCCTCACCTCATCGCTTCAGGTGGCGAAACCCGTTTCCAATCGGTACAGAACGGATTGCGACTTATTCAGGGCGAAGGAATCGTTTTTATACACGATGGAGTCAGACCCCTTGTGAGCAGGCAAACGCTCGTCAGGTGTTTCGAAACGGCACAAATACAAGGCAACGCCATCCCTGTATTAGCACTAACTGAATCGTTGCGTAAACTTGATGGAGATCAAAATATTTCAGTTGACCGAAGCTTGTATTTCAACGTTCAGACACCTCAAACTTTCCGCACAGATCAGATCTTTCAATCATTCTCCCAGCCTTATGAACCAGGTTTTACTGATGATGCTTCTGTAGTCGAAAGAGCAGGGTATCAAATTCAACTGGTAGAAGGCAATGCTGAGAATATCAAAATCACCACACCGACTGATTTAATTATTTGTGAGGCTTTAATGCGAGCATCTGTTCGGACGACTTGATATTTTAGGAATATTGAAATATAATTGTTATCTTTGAAGATAACTTATTGCAATGCCTAGACAAATAATATTTCATCTGTTTATAATTTGTTTTTTAATTGCCAGTTGGAACTCGCCCATAATCATCCGTTTGTGTGAGAAGACTTTCTCATGGCTCGTTTCATGGAAACTACTTCATCGACTTTTATAAAGAGCTGGATATAAAGGTTAAGCAGAAATTCCAATATGTATTTGAATTAATAAAGCAGATTTATATAGTCCCTGAAAAATTTCTATCACCGATGACAGGATATGATGGACTCTATGAAATACGAATTGAATATCAATCAAATATCTACCGTGTGTTCTGTTGTTTTGATAAAGGAAAACTGATTGTACTTTTGAATGGGTTTCAGAAAAAGACTCAAAAAACGCCCCGCAATGAGATTGAAAAGGCAATGAGAATAAAGAATGAATATTTTGAATTAAAAAAATTAAAGTCATGACTGAATATAAAGGAATTAAAACATTTGATGAACTCATCGAAAAGGAGTACGGTGAAATTGGCTCAGACAGCCGGAATGAATATGAAGAAAATGCTCAAATGTTCATTGTGAGTGAGATGCTGAAGGAAGCACGGAAAGCTGCAAATATGACTCAGGAACAACTGGCAGAAAAAGCAGGGACGAAGAAAAGCTATATTTCAAAGATTGAAAATGGGAAAGGCAATATTCAATTATCAACCCTAATGAGGATTTTTGAAAAAGGGCTTAACAAGAAGGTGGGATTGACTTTTTTGTAAATGATTGCGTACTAATACTAAATAAAAGACTTCTCTCTTTATTCAGTGATTTATGAAAACTGCTTTGATACTATTTTTCATTCATCAAATCTCTGGCTTTTATAAAGACAATCTTTCCGTTGCGTGAAAATACAAGTTCCGAATCGTCTTTCGCTTTGGCAATTAAAAGCCTTTGATAGGCTAATTCAACTCCTTTAGTTATTTTAGTGCTCATTTCCTTTGCTTCCTCTTTATTCATGATGCAATGATTTGATTGTAAATTACATGATTGTAAATTTCAATTTCTTTATTCTGAAATGCCTTGGCAATTAATACAGGTGGATATTCAGAATTGTCAATAATCATCCAATAATCACAGATTGGCAGATATATCTTTGAAAGATTCTCCTTTCCTTTACGGTATCTCCTTCGAATAGTTTCATCCGGTATATTATGCCCGCCGGCTAACACCCTGGTTATTACACGTTGAATGGCTAACTCAACTGAATTAAGCCAAAAGTAAACCAAGGTAACAAAATAACCTTCTAGTTGGGCTTTTTTAATGAGTTGGCCGTAAGTCCTTGCTGATAAAGTCGTTTCAAAAGCAAAGTCCTCTTTCTGTTTCAGCAACTCATTGATCCTGTTCAACATGATCCGTCCAGCTTCTATTGCAACTTTATCAGGCTGGAATGGTGATAAACCTTTTGCAATTGCATCAGCATTCACAAACTCCTTACAATCCAGCATATCAGGCAATACAGAATACGAGGCGGTAGTTTTTCCGGCTCCATTACATCCCGCTATGATATACAAGTTTGGCATTTATTGTTTTTATCAAAGATATCTCAATTTTTATATATTCCAAAAAAAGACCCTGCAAAGATGAATATCTGTGCAGGGTCTTTTGATAATTTATTGTCGGAACATATACCTATTCCACGATGGTTACCCAGCCATAGACATCAGGTTCATCGCCGTATTGAATGCCACGCAGCTTGTGGTAAAGTTTTTCGCTTACAGCACCGGGTTTACCGTCATGTGAGAATACATACGATATTTTCTTGTCGTAATCGTCGATGCGTTCAATAGGACTGATTACCGCTGCAGTTCCGCAGGCGCCTGCTTCTTCAAAAGTTGCCAGTTCTTCCACAGGAACCGGACGTCGTTCCACTTTCATTCCCATGTCTTCGGCCAAGACCATCAGACTCTTGTTGGTGATCGATGGTAGAATTGAACTGGATTTGGGAGTGACGTAAGTGTTATTTTTTATTCCAAAGAAATTGGCTGCACCACATTCATCAATGTATTTCTTTTCAACGGCATCCAGATAGAACACATTTGAATAGCCCAGATCGTGGGCTTTAGCTCCTGCTACAAGGCTGGCAGCGTAATTACCACCCACTTTGTATTTGCCCATCCCTAGAGGCGCTGAGCGGTCGAATTCACGCATGATAACGAATGGTGTTGTCTGAAACCCACCTTTAAAATAGGGACCTACTGGAGTTACAAATAAAATAAACATGTATTCAGTAGATGGATTTACACCTACCTGAGCGCCTGTTCCAAATAAAAATGGACGAATATAAAGCGAAGCTCCTGATTCGTAAGGAGGTACAAAACGCTCGTTCAGTTTGACCGCTTTCACAACGGCTTCCTTAAACTTTTCGATTGGAAGCTCGGCCATCATGGTTCCTTCGCAGGACGCCTGAAGTCGCTTGGCATTCTCATCCATACGGAAAATGCGTATTTGGCCGTCTTTGCCCTTAAAGGCTTTCAGTCCTTCGAAAGCTTCCTGACCATAATGCAGACAAGTAGCTGCCATATGCACAGAGAGGTATTCGCTGTCCGAAACTTCCAATTCACCCCATGCTCCATTGCTGTATTTACAGCGTATATTGTAATCGGTTTTCATGTAACCGAATGCCAGATTACTCCAATCTATATTTTCCATAAAAGTAGTTTTCAAGGATATTTAATGAAGCCTAAAATAACGAAAAAAAAAGCTGAGATGGAAGGACTTATGATTCCAGTCTGAAAATTTCTCTTTTTAGTCCACTGTACTGATTTCGAGAAAGTAGCCGTTGTGCTTTCGAAGGTTCAGTACGCGGCCATCAGAAAAGATCAGGTATTGACCTTTGATGCCATTCAATACTCCTGATATTACAGGTTCTTTATCGAAAGTAACACTTGCGATCTTTTCAGGAAAAGAGGTTACAGGATAACTGAGATGCCAGATGCGATTGTCGGAATGTAAATATTGTTTTAATTCTGCCGGAAGCAACTGATAAGCATTCACTTTTTCTTCCTCCAGGTTAACTGTCAGATTGGTCTTATTCTGAAGCATCAACCGCCAGTTGGTTTTATCGGAAAAGAAATTCTTCAAATAGACTTCTATGACTCCTGATATGTGGCGGTTGGGCGTGCAAGCCAGAATGATAGCCTCAGTGGCGCCCTGGTCGATCCATCGGGTCGGTACCTGATGGTTACGGGTGACACCTACTTTTAACTCTCCTGAGACTGCCAGGTAAACGTAATGGTCGATCAGATCGTGTTCGCGGGCCCAATCCATGTCTCGAGCAATACCCAGGTGAGCTTTCGACAATTCAGGTCGCATAATGGTTTCACTAGCTTCGGGAGCGGTTTGTAAACAATTGTAGCAGAACCCTTGTCCAAACGATGTTTTGGTCTTTTTCCCGCAGATAATGCAATTGATCTGACCCGTAAATGCAAGCCGGATGTTTTTACCAATCAGTTCATTCATGGGAAGTTCATTTTCACCTACCTGGAGAAAGTACTGTACCGGTTCTGCATATTCAGACCGCATTTTTATAATATTTCCTGAAAAGAGCATCGTAAATGAATATTTTATGTGCCCACAATATACGAAATTATTGGGTAATAAGAAAGTGAGGTAGGAGAAGATTTTTAATCTCTGAGATTGCTTAAAAAGTGATAGAAAATTTAGTGAAGCATAGGATATTTCCCCCCTGGTCAATTTCATTGCTTCTTCATGAGTATAAACCAACCCTTTATTACTGGTATCCAATCCCGAATACTCGGGATCTGATGATGCTGTATCCAAAATACTTATCCCGAGTACTCGGGATTGTAAATTTTCTCGAGATCACTATTCTCGAGACTATCTATCTTATGGGTTCTATGACATTTTGTATGGGTAGAGGTAATACACACAGAAATAAATAGAATGCATATTTTTTAAATCTTACATTTATTATTTGAATCTTAGTAACCCTTCTATGACCCCCGGAACCCAATCTTATTTATCTTATAATTGACCTCTATTTTCATAAGATTGGGTTGTAAGGGTTGATCGAAGTTACTCCCGAGCACTCGGGATAAAAAAAGTAAGATTCTTTCAAAGAAACATCCCCAGTACTCGGGATCATCCTTATATCCATGAAAGAGCCATGAGTAATTTGGTTATATGAAAATTCTAATATTAAAGAAAGCTACCCATAGAAATCGTCATAGAGCCATAAAAATTTACCTAATTTGTTTCAACCAAACGTTATAAGTAATACTTTAGCCGTCACTTCCTTGTCTTAAATACTGTTAGATTAAGAAGTAAAAAATCAAAATAGTTCAATCTAACTAAACAATCGATGCTTAACAGACGACTTTTTATTAAAAATGCAGGACTGGGTGCTGCAAGCCTTGGATTAATGACCTCATTGTCAGGATTTGGACTTGAGCGAAAAACGAATAAACCATTTGTATTGCCACGCAGTACGCCTGAAATGCAAGGAATAGCATCGTCAGCAATCAGTAAGTTTTTAGAGTCTGTTTCAACGAGCAAACAGGAATTTCACAGCCTGATGATCTTACGTCATGGACATGTGGTGGCAGAAAGTTGGTGGGCGCCCTATTCATCGGAGCACCGGGAGCAATTGTATTCATTGAGTAAAAGTTTCACCAGCACAGCCATTGGATTTGCAGTAACTGAAGGACTTCTTTCTGTAGATGACCCTATCATCAAGTTTTTCCCGGATGAACTGCCAGCGGAAATAAGTGAGAACCTGGCTGCTCTGAAGGTGAAACATCTGCTGATGATGGGGGTGGGTCATGCGAAAGATTCTATCATGCTTCTTGAAGCTTCTCCAGCTGGGGTGACCTGGGAAAAGACCTTTTTAAGTCAGCCAGTGGTCTTTAAGCCTGGCTCACAGTTCATGTACAATTCAGGAGCCAGTTATATGCTGAGTTCCATCGTTAAAAGAGTGAGCGGGAAAACTGCCCACGAATATTTACGCACAAGGCTTTACGAACCGTTGGATATCCAAGGTGCCACATGGACTGAGAATTATGAAGGGGTCAACATGGGAGCTTCTCATTTGCGCATGAAAACAGAAAACCTTGCCAAATTCGGTCAGTTGTATCTTCAAAAAGGTAGGTGGAACGGGGTACAGGTGTTAAGTGAAAAATGGATCGCTGAAGCGACCTCCAAACAGATCGAAAACGGCAAGAATGACAGTAGCTGGGGATATGGGTACGGCTACCAGTTTTGGTTAAATCCTCCGGGAGGTTTTCGCGCTGATGGCGCCTTTGGGCAATTCACCATGGTTTTGCCCGATCAGGATGCGGTGGTAGTTATCACCAGTGAAAGCATTGATACCAAAACTACCATGCAATTGGTGTGGGAAGGGTTGATTCCTGCAATGACCAACACCACTCTTCCCGAAGATTCTGCTGACATCATTCAACTTAGGAATGACTTGAAAGCACTCAAATATGATCCCCCAAAGAGGAAGACACGCTCTGCAATCGCTTCCAAAATATCAGGGAAGGAATTTCTGTTGGATAAAAACCAATTTAATGTGCGGGCCGTATCCTTCAGATTTGTAGGTGATCAATGTATTTTCACCTTAAAGGAAGAAGGAAAAGCGGATATTGTCATCACCAATGGGTTGAATTACTGGATCAGAGAGGGGAATTTAAAGCCGTCGCCTCATTCATTGTTCTCCCTACGCAGAATTGATTTTGATTCAATTGTTGCTGCAAGCGCTACCTGGCAGGATGAAAATACACTTGTGCTGACATGGCGATTCATCGAAACAGTCCATGGCGACAGTCTGACCTGTACTTTTGATAAAGACAATTTGAACATCAAATTTCTGTTTAGTTTAGCCCGTTTACAGAACAAACCAGATGACCGCCCTGATATTTCCGGTAGGATGATGGCATAAAAAAAAGTAAGATAAACCTGAATTTATAAAAGAACATGAAATTTCTTGAAGTGAGTGATACATTGAACATTACTGAGAGAAAAATAAATAGTATCTCAACGATAAAATCTAAGATTGAGTCTCAATTAAATGCAAGGAAGATAAGATCCGTCTTAACTGATAATGTAATTGCATTTAAAACAATCAATATACTTTTGGTTACCGGTTATATAGAAACAAATCACGTATTGCTCAGGGTCTATAAGGAAGGTAAGATAATCATCGACAAAGAGGGAAGTTCACTTAAGATTAGTTGGTCAGTTAAACTTGACACCCTGTATTTTATGGCTTTATGGTTTTCTACTTTGTTATTCATAATTACCTATTTGTATTGTAAAATTGAACTGATTTATGCCTTATCTATTAGCCTTTCTTTTTTTCTGATGTTGATATTTTTGGGAATCCAGTTCATCAAATATAAACTAACGGATATGATTTACTCCTGTGTATATCCCAACTACTATTAAATGAGTTCGATCTGCAAGTAAAACGAGCGAATACTATTATGATACCGACAATCCGACAGTTGAGTAGTTTTAATTTTCAAGGTTGAGATAGCTATTAATACCCTGCCTCTCATTTAAAATCAAATCCTTTTAGGATTTAAAGAGAACTCTGCCACTTTCATATTAAGTGTGTATATGCAATTTCCCGGATATATTAAGCCTTGACAGTCAAACTATACAGACGATTAATTCAATATTTTTTCATTGCTTTAGTATCAGGTATAAGCAAGAAATTAAACAATGAGTTCACTCCAAAAATTATAGTTTACCATATAGTAACGCAGACGTCACTGAGACACAAAAAAGAAATACAATAGATAATCAATATTTTCTGTTCTATCGTATCTATTTGGCTTTGTGGCTAATAACCTTTTCGGAGTAGTTTCAACTGTATTTTATAAAAATACTCAACTGTCGGATTGTCGGAAATTGATATGGTAACTACTCTTCAACAAAGTATGTCGGTTCTGAATCTTTAGAACACTTATTAAAATAGTCACCTGATCAGTAAATACAGCCACTGGCTCAGTTTTGAATCTTTTCATTTGCTTTTGGAAGATTAAACAAAGAGCCATGCAGGAACTCTATTTAGCTTGGGTTATAATGTGAGTGAATGGTAAATGATATAAAAACCTTCTCTAATTGATATTTATTTTGTACTTTTAAAATAAATTATTCAAGTACAGTGAAAGTGCCACCAGTTGTTCAGTAATTTCTGGCTGTGTATAACCCTGTAACGACCACTATGATCTTGAAATGGACTTTATTTTAAACAGTATGGCAAACAATTCTAAATCAGACAATTTTTTATTTTGGCAGAGGTGGCTATTCTATACAAGCATACTCTTTGCATTTGCAGGAATTGTCTTCGCGTTCTTTGGAAACAATATTTTATTTCAACCTTACAATAGAATGCTGGCGCAGGTGTTTTGGCACAGTTCTGAATTTCCACCCCAGGCCGACCTTTTTCGTGCTTTCATTTATGCACCTTTAGGAGGTACCATTACTTGCTGTTATATTTTACTGGCTTTCATTGCCCGGTATCCATTTAAAGAAAAGCAACTATGGGCACGCAACGCCATCATAACTGCTTTTAGCATTTGGGTTCTGATTGATAGTAGCATGTGCATTTATTTTGGAGTTTACCCACAAATATATTTAATCAATGCTTTTTCAATAACAGTTAAAGCACTGCCAATTATTTTTACCTGGAAATCCTTCAAACGTTCAACGTACTAATTTATCTTGTCGGGTACTCAATCAATATAGTTTAAACTTTTTGGGGGACGAGTCAAATTTAAATACAATAATGTTCTCTTTATTATATTGCTTCCGCCGTAATACAAATACGGTATTAGTAGGATATAAGTACTAAAATCGAAATATTAGTATTCAAACAGTACTTAAACAGTACTCAAACTATTGATTCAACCCCTTTGATAAGATTATCAGGCTAGAATAATTTGTACCATCGGTGACTTTGTATCCGGTAAATTAGGGACGGTTCTGAAGTTTTAGTTCACTTATCAAAACAGTTACCAGCTCAGCAATAGATCAGGAATCAAGGGAATCTACTAATCAAGTATAAAAAATATTCGAAGCGTCATCCCGTCCCGGGTACCCGGGACCAGGATCTTCTCCTTTTGTCTCCAATTCTCTTTCCTTACATGTGGCAGAGCGTATTTGAGGAGATCCCGATCCCGAGTACCCGGGAAGGAATGACGCTCCGAACCTGATTCCAGAAGAGCTCCATGCTTTGGTCATAACAGAGCAGGTGACAGAGGCAAGAATGAACAACATTTCCGACAACTCCGACAACATGCTTTTTCATCCAATACAGTTCAATCGGAGATTCATTGCGAGGAACGAAGCAATCTCAGAGTTCCAAGACTATCGTAAAGTATAGTGCTGCTATTTTAAAAAATGCAGAATAGATTACGATATATTAGTATTGATATTTAGCACTATAATATTCGCAAAGATGCACCGTAACATTGTGAAAATTCGAATATATTGCAGTATCAATTTACGAGGAGTAACTGCTAAATTATTGATTTACAGCAATAGGTCTTGGAAGTCTGAATCTGTAAATATTTAATTGACCCCGAGTACTCGGGGCTTCGTACCTACCAATGACCCCGAGGACTCGGGGTAAGCTACTGAATATGAATCAAATGTATTTACGCTCCTATGATGAGATTGCTTCGTGCCTCGCAATGACGTGCCAATCAACGCATTGCCGTCATTGCGAGGCACGAAGCAATCCCACATTAAGAGTATAAATGCCTCACATATTGTCATTCAAGCATTGTTGCTATTTAAAAAATAGCTTACCTCTCGCAATAACGATGTTGATTGAGATTCTAACATTGTCATAAGCGCCAAAATAAGTGAGACACGACAGTAGGTTAATATTACTAAGTGTCGGAACTGTCGGAATTGGCGGATGGAAACTCAACTGAGCCTGTCACTGGCCTTCGTCAGAAATGAACAGTTCAGGAACTTCGGAACACCTATCAATAAAGTGTCAATAGATTGTCCCGGGGCGTTGAATAGGTTTTTCGTGAAGCCGGTATGAACACCGATCGTTCACGTAATTGGAGCGAACGGGTCAGAAAATTGGCCGTATAGCTCCCCACACATATGCATTCAAGATAATACAATCGTAACTATTGTGGAACTCAAATCTACAGCATTGTTAATTGCTTAAAGTGGAAAATCTGTTAATTTAATTCATTCATAAATAGTATTGATGCATTTTCGGTAAACAAATAGCTATTATTTAATAGTATGATTTGAATATGTCAAATAAGATAATAAGTATTCGAAATATTGGTACATAAGTACAATTTCTGAGATCAATTATTTTGTTAATTAATTCAATGAAATAATAGGTCAGGTTTATGATTATTCCACTATAGATGGAATTTTTGTAAAATTTCTCAAAATGTCAAATTATTTTGAGATTTGCACGGAGCATTTAAAAAAACTTTTTATTTCCTTCCGGCAAGTTAATTGGCTGTGTAGGAATTTCTAACTTGCATTAAGATGTAAGTCGCAACTATTCAAGACAATACAGTTGTAGCTATTGTGGAACTCAATTGTACAGCATTTTTACTTGCTTAAAGTGGATAAGCAGTCTATTTAAGTTGATAAAAACCGCTCTCTTTTGGGAAAGCAGTTTTTAATGGATATAGATAAGTTCTTGGACATACTGAAATACCGAATGGAGAAATGTAACCGCCTGCCTGCGGTTACATTTCAATCCATCGGAATCATTCTTATGATCTGATTGAGTTTCAACAATAAAAGTGACCTATTATGATTTTTAGGATAATAGGATGAAAGGATTAAAATAAAGTGGATAAATAATTGTAGTTTTGATATGATATTTTTAAAAGTACTTAAAGTG
>Ga0209123_1001646_pt1 | contig 21313 bp, 13 predicted proteins | sample BarGraIncu00431A_FD_184500 | JGI IMG/M metagenome (GOLD analysis project Ga0209123, IMG submission 184500) | Arctic peat soil microbial communities from Barrow, Alaska, USA - Barrow Graham LP Incubations 004-31A (SPAdes) (version 2) | ecosystem: Environmental > Terrestrial > Soil > Wetlands >... | reverse complement strand
GCACTCTCTGCAGTGAGATCAAATCCTTTTGTGAGGGCATTGTACCTTCGATTGAAAGAAAAATCGAAGAACGGGATGGTCATCGCGTGCGCCTGTATGAAAAAGCTTGTACATATCATGTTTGGGGCCTCAAGAACGGTAAACCGTTTGACCCCACTTACGCCTAATTTCTTGACTTCTACAACGGTATCTCCCCCTCCGGGAGAGGGGACTTTCGGACTCAATTCAAGGTACCTACAACGCTCATCTCTCAGTCGTACCTAGGTACTATTAGCTGAATTATCAGTTAGTATTAAATGATCCGCTGCGAGTGCCCTGTAAGCAGAATGGCCAGGCCAATTCCCTGGCCATTTTTGTGTCTGACATGCCCTCGTTTTACGCGCCGCGCAAGATAGACGTGACGAAGTGCTTCGGTTAGCAACGACCTTGTGCAAAACACATTTGTAAAGACCGATTAATATGATATAGATGTGGCGCAGTTGATACTTTACCTGGAGGCTGGAACCATGGAATTTATACTGGTAATTCTCACTTTCGCTCTAGCAAATGTTGCCTTGTTTTATCCCCTCGATCCGCGAGCCTCCCAGATACTGCAGGGAGCGGTGGTCGTTTTGCTGGCCGTCTTGATCCTGATGAAAATTTTCCAGATGCGCCGCCCCCAAGCGCTACCGGAAGTCCGTGATCTGCCGGTCCCAAAGCGGGTCGAGCCGGCACCGGCCGCGCCTGTCCTGGCGCCGGACGCTGCCGTTGAGGCGGGCGTGGTGCAGTTTCTCGCACGGTTGCAGGAAAAAGGGCGGCTGGTTGATTTTCTCATGGATGACATCACTCCGTACTCCAACGAGCAGATCGGTGTGGTCGCCCGCGTCGTGCACCAAGGGTGTCGCGAGGTGCTGCGCGCGGCCTTCGAGATTGAACCGGTCCATGGCGGTCAGGAGCGCGACCCCATCGTCCTCGCTGGCGACTTCGATGCCGGCAGCTACCGTCTGGTCGGGAAAGTTCCGGAGCACTCGCCCTACAAGGGGACGGTGCTGCACCGCGGCTGGAGGGCGACCCGCATCTCCCTGCCGCGGGTGACCGATAGCGCGCGCGAGTCGGCGGCGCGCAAAATCGTGGCGCCGGCTGAGGTTGAAGTTGGGTAGACCTTCCCCCTCACCCCGACCCTCCTTCGCCAAGGCTTCGGCGGCCAAGCCCTCCTTCGCAAGGGGGGAGGGAGAGTTTAAGCCAGATGGGAGGGATAGTCGCATTGTTGCCACGCTCCTGCCTGGAACGGACTCCCGGACGCTCCGGCGTCCAGCTTCGGAGGCGACGCTGCATATTAAGTCAGGAGAGAAGTGATTTCCCCCTCCCTAACCCCCTCCGGGAGAGGGGACTTTCTGGCCAACCCTTCCAGCCCCGGAGGGCCCATCGATAAACAATATACTGCTGGACTAGCAGGAGAACTGACCAATGGAAAAAAGATACGCCGTCGGCATCGATCTGGGTACTTCGAATTCTGCTCTCGCCTGGGCACCCGCCGAGCCCGAGGGGCGCGCGGAGGTGCTCTCCGTCCCCCAGCTCTTTTCCTTCCGGGGAGTGGGGGAGCTCGACATGCTCCCTTCGATGCTCTACCTTCCGCTGGAAAACGAGGTCAGCAGCGCCGCGGCAACTCTCCCCTGGGAAGGGGATGCGCTGCGCTCCGGCCTGGTCGGGCAGTTCGCCCGGGAACAGGGGGCGCTCATGCCGGACCGCTTGGTCGCCTCGGCCAAGTCCTGGCTCTGCAATCCTCATGTGAATCCCGAGGATCCGGTGCTTCCCTGGAATTCGGATCTCGAGGCGGGTCAAAAGATTTCTCCCTTTCAGGCTTCGGTGCGCTATCTGCGCCACCTGCGCCAGGCTTTCGAAAATTCACTGGAGGGGCGCGGCGAGCCTGCCGGCACCCGGGCCGAGGCGGTCGTTGTCACGGTTCCTGCCTCCTTTGACGACGTGGCGCGGGCCCTGACCCACCGGGCGGCCCAGGCGGCCGGGTGGGGCGAGGTGACCCTTCTGGAGGAGCAGCAAGCCGCCTTCTATCACTGGATCGCCCAGTCTGCCGGGGCCTGGCGCGACCAGGTGCGCCCCGGTGACCTGGTGCTGATCTGCGACGTGGGAGGCGGCACCGCCGACTTTTCCCTGGTCGCGGTCTCGGAAAAGGGGGGCGAGCTGCAGTTGGAGCGCGTCAGCGTCGGGGACCATATCCTTCTGGGCGGCGACAACATGGACCTGGCTCTTGCCTACACCTTGCGGACCGAGCTGGAAACAAAGGGACAGAAAATCGACAATTGGCAGTTCCTATCCCTGATCCACTCCTGCCGGGTGGGTAAGGAAGCGCTCTTCGCTGATGCGGGGCTTGCCGCCTACCCCATTTCCGTTCCGAGCCGCTCCGCGAGCCTCTTCGCCGGTACGGTTGCCACGGCTCTCACCCGCGCCACCCTGGACGCCGTCGTGCTCAACGGCTTTTTCCCCTGCACCGGCATCGAGGAGCATCCGGCGCGGCGCCGCAACCTGGGACTGAAGGAGTTCGGTCTCGACTACGCCGCCGATCCGGCTCTCAGCCGACATCTCGCCTTCTTTCTGGCGCGCAGCTTTAAAAACACCCAGGGAAGTGACAGCCTGGCACGCCTGGTGGCGCAGCAGGTGCGCGAGGAGAGCGGGGTGCAGTTCATCTGCCCCACGGCGATCCTCTTCAATGGCGGCGTTTTTAAGGCGCAAGCGCTACGCGGGCGCATCCGGGAACTGCTCTCCGCCTGGAACGGCGGCAAGGCCGTCGTCGAGCTCCCCGAGTCGGATTTCGATCTGGCGGTCGCCAAGGGGGCGGCGGTCTACGCGCGCACCCGGCTCCTGGGCGAGGGAATTCGCATCAAGGCGGGAACGGCGCGCTCCTACTACATCGGTATGGAATCGTCCATGCCCGCGGTCCCGGGAATGGTGCCGCCGCTCAAGGCGGTCTGTGTCGTGCCGCAGGGCATGGAAGAGGGGAGCGAAGAGAGCCTCCCCGGCCAGGACTTTGGCCTGGTAACCGGTGAGCTGGTGGAGTTTCGCTTCTTCTCCTCCAATGTGCGCTCCGGAGATCGGGTCGGCGCACTGATCGATGCCGAGGAGGACCTGGAGGAGACTGCGAGCCTGCAGGTCACCCTGCCGCCCCTGGAAGGGCGGGAAGGGGCCATGATCCCGGTGACGCTGCACTCGGTGGTGACCGAACTCGGCACGCTGGAGCTCTGGATGCGGCACGAGCCCTCCGGTCAAAAGTGGAAGCTGGAATTCAACGTCCGGGGGCAGTAGAAAATGGCGAACCCCCGTTATCTGATCGGAATCGACCTCGGCACGACCAATTGCGTCCTTGCCTACCTGGACGCCAGCGCCGCCGGCTATCAGCCGCAGGTGCTGCCGGTACTCCAGTGGGACTCCCCGGGAAGCACGGTGGCAAGCCAGACGCTGCCCTCCTTTAATTACCTGACCACCTCCCTCGACCGCCAGGGCGGCTTTCACCAGGAAGGGGACCGGTTGCCCGTTCTGGAGGAGGACTGGGTCCCCGGGATCTATGCCCGCAACCGGATGGCGGATACCCCTTCCCGGGTGATCCATTCGGCCAAGTCGTGGCTTTGTCACGGCGGGATCGACCGCACCGCGGCGATTCTTCCCTGGCAGTCCGAGGAAGTCTCCCCCAAGGACCGCCTTTCGCCGGTCCAGGCCAGCTCCGCCTATCTCAGCTACCTGAAAAATGCCTGGAACCGGGAGCACGCCGCGGGCGGTCCGGAGGAGCGCTTCGAGAATCAGGGGGTCGTGCTGACGGTTCCGGCCTCCTTCGATGAGGCGGCGCAGCAACTGACCCTGGAAGCCGCGCAACTAGCCGGCTACCCGGAGAGTGTCTCCCTCATCGAGGAGCCGCAGGCCGCTTTTTACGACTGGCTTGGCTGGGGGAAGCACGTAAGCTATCTGCTTGATCTGCTGGAGGCTGCCCCGGAGCGGACGGCGCGGGTGCTGGTGTGCGACATCGGCGGAGGAACCACCGACTTAAGTCTCTTCGAGGTGACTGGCGACCCCCAGTCGGCAACCGGACTCGCCCTGCGCCGGGTGGCGGTGAGCGAGCACCTGCTTTTGGGGGGCGACAACATCGACCTCACCCTGGCCTACCTCTTCGAGCAAAAACTGACCGGCGGCAGCAGTAAGCTCTCCGGCGCCCAGTGGAATCAGCTGCTGGTGCAGGCTCGGGAACTTAAAGAGCGCATCCTGGCGCAGGACGGCAGTGCAGAGGGGAACCCCGCCTTTACCCTGACTCTCGCGGGCGCCGGTGCGGGGCTTTTTGCCACAACCCTTTCGGCATCGATAACCGCGGCCGAGGTGCGGGAAACCGTCCTGGAGGGTTTCTTCCCCGACTGCGAAGCTTCCGAGCGCCCCCGCAAAAAGGGGGGCGGGCTTCGGGAGTGGGGACTTCCCTACGCGGAGGAGAGTGCGGTCACCCGCCACCTGGCGGGCTTTCTGGAGGGGCGGGAGGTCCATGCGGTGCTTTATAACGGCGGCAGCGTCACCCCCCTTTTCCTGCGCCGGCGTCTGACCGACCTGGTGACGCGCTGGCAGCAGGGGAGGGCGCCGGTCGTACTGCAAAATGACGCCCTGGCCCTCGCCGTCGCGCGCGGAGCCGCCCGCTACGGCCATATCCTGCACACCCGCCGGGCGGGGGAGCGCATCACCGGCGGCCACGCCCGCGCCCTTTACCTGGAAGTCGCGCGGGGGAAGGAGAAGAAGGCCCCGGCTCTCATCTGCGTGCTCCCCCGGGGGATGGAGGCGAACCAGACGCTAACCATCGAGAACGCCGAGTTCGATCTGCTGGTGAACCAAGCGGTGCGCTTTCAGTGCTTCTTCTCGAACCGTCGCCTGCACGACCCCGCCGGCGCACTGGTCCCCTGGCGCGCAGAGGAGTTCCAGCCGCTGCCGCCGCTGCAGACTGCCATCCACCTTCCGCTTGAGCGTCCCAAGCCAGCCAACAACCGGCTGCGGGTCACCCTGGAGTGCAGCTTGAACGAACTCGGCCTGCTGCAGCTTTTCTGCGTGGAGCGCGACGGCCCGGGACGCTGGCGGCTCGATTTCAACCTGCGCCGGCCGGTGGGAGCGGAGGAGGGCGCCCCCGCGCTGCCGGATGCGCCGCCCAAAAAGGAACTGGGGGAAGCCATCGGGCTGGTCCTTTCCCTGTTCGGCAAAAAAAGAGATCCCAGCCTCCCCGAGACGAAACCGCGCCAGCTCATGCGACAGCTGGAAAAGACCCTGGGCGGGGGGCGCGAGGGGTGGGATTCCCTGACGCTTCGTAGCCTCTGGCCTGCCATTGCGCAGGGGATGAACCGCCGCAATCGCTCTGTGGACCACGAAGAATCCTGGCTTTATCTGGCGGGCTTTGCCATGCGCCCCGGCTACGGGTATCCGCTGGACGAGTCGCGGGTGGAGGAACTTTGGCGACTCTTCGAGCTGGGTATGGCCTTTCCCGGGGAAAAGCGGGTGCAGGTTCAGTGGTGGCTCCTCTGGCGTCGCACGGCAGGCGGTCTCAATGCCCGGCGCCAGGAGAAACTCCTCGATAAGATCCTTCCCAAGCTTCCCTTGCCGCTGGAGACTGCGGAGATCCTGTATCTGGCGGGGTCCTTGGAGCGCATCTCGCTGGACCGCAAGCTGCAGGTGGTGAAGCTACTCTGCGCCGGTCTCAGAAAACCCCAGATTTCCAATAAGATCCCCTATGCCTGGGCTCTGGGCCGGCTCCTTTCACGGGTTCCGCTCTACGCGGGCCCCGAGGTGGTTCTGCCCCCTCAGGAGGTGGAAAAACTCTTCCTTCAGCTGCGCGAATTTGACTGGAAGCTCCCCGAAAACGCCCCCCTGATTCCGCTTTTTGCCCAGGCTGCCCGTAGGACCGAGCGGCGCGACCTCGACCTGGCCCCCGAATTGCGCGAGGAACTGCTCCTGAAGATGAAGAACTCGGGAGCCCGTCCTGAAGAGCTTCAGGTGGTGCGGGAGACGGTTCCGGTCAAAGACGCCGACCGGGTACGCCAGTTTGGCGAGTCGCTTCCGAGCGGGCTGATTCTAGTGCAGTCGTAATCCCGTCTCCTACCTGCATCAGTTCCCTTTCCCCGGTTCCACACTTCAGCACACCTGTGCAATTCCTGATCACAAAACCTTGCCCCGCGCTGCAAAAGTCAATATTTCTGAGGCGATACCTTCGGCACACTTGCTGCTAAATTAATGCTGGATAATCGAATGGGCGGGCGTTGCCGCTGCTAACCCGCGACCATTCCACGGCCCAGCGGGACGCGGAGACGGAGAAAATTCAGCTTCGCCTTCTTAAATTCAGAAACGGGGAAGGAGTGTCGGGCGATGAACTATCAGAGAGATCAGTGCAGTGCAAAGCGGTACGTTGTACCAGGACCAAAGCGGTCAAACGGCAATAAAAGGACGCCAAAACGGGCATGCCGAAAATTTCGGCCCTGCACCTAGGAGGTCAGGCTATGAACGACAAGAAAACCACCCCAATGTATCTGCCGGATATTTTGCTGACGCTGTTGTTGCTCTGCTGCGGGGCCCTGGTACCGCTAGCATCCTCGGCACCGCTCCAAGTCACCGTGGCGCCCGCCGGGGCAGGCACACTGTCGCTTAGCCAATATGGCAGCGACCAGGTGATGCTGACGGCAACACCGTCCGACGGCTACCTCTTCAGCGGCTTTAGCGGCTGGAGCGGGGGTTCTACCGGGGGCGATCAGCAACTTTCACTGGCGCTGACCGCCAATTTCACGGCGCTGCAGGACATCACGAGTCCCGGCACCCTCGCGGTCACTGCGGGGCACCTGGCGGCCTCGGGGGCGATCGGGGGACCGTTTTCCCCGGCGGCCTTCTCTTACACCCTGCGTAACACCGGGGCCTCCGCGCTTCAGTGGGCTGCCGCTGCCAGCGCTCCTTGGCTGGCGCTTTCGACGGCCGAGGGGAGCCTCGCGCCGGGCGCGACCAGCACGCTAACGGTGAGCCTGAACGGCACTGCCGGCGGACTCGGCGCAGGCTATTACACCGGCACACTTCGTTTCTCCAACCGGACCAATGCCCTGGGCGATACGGTGCGTCCGGCAAGCCTGATCGTATCCGACCAGCCCGGGGAGATCAGTGTCGTCACCGGGGGCAGCTCCTTTAGCCCGGTATTGACCGTGGACGCCGGTGCCAGGGTGCTCTGGAGCTGGGCGGACGGCACCAGCTCAAGCTCCCCGTCCCCCCTGAAGAATTTCGGCACCCAGGGCGTGCGCGTGAACCGGCTCTCGGTCACCCCGTGGAGCGCCCTGAAACGTATCAATTTCGGTTTCGGCGCCGAGGACGGTGGAGACGAGACCCTCGAACAAATTCCGGCCCAACAGGTCCTGGCGGTCTCGGGCCTGGAGCACGTGGCCCCGTACCTGCAGAAGTGGTTATCGTCACGGGTTCCGATCGCCTCGCTTAATTTCGACAACTTCGTGAACCTCGATACCATCGAGTGCTACCATTCCTCAGCGCTGGTGCAGGTAAGTCTGCATAACACCCCCAAGCTCTCCCGCGCCTGCTTCGAGGAGTGCCAATTGGGTGCCTTGGACTTTTCGGAGAGCCCGGCTCTCTCGGACCTGCGGGGAGCGGTCAACCCTTATCCCGGCATCGATTTTGGAACTACCGGTTCCCGGATGTGGCATATCTGCACCAAGGACAGCCAGTTCGCGCGGAACCTCCCCCCCATGACCCAGTTCCCTCAGCTGCGCGAGCTCTTTATCTGGAACAACAACCAGTCAGGTGCGCTGATCACTGCCTCGACACAGCTTACCCTGGTGCTGGTCTCCCACAATCACTATACTTCTGCGGATTTTAGCGGCGGCTTTGCCATGGAAAACGGCTGGCTGGATATCAGCGACAACCAGCTAAGCTCGCTGAAGCTAGCCGGCTGTACCGGGCTGATCGCGCTTTTTGCAGAGAACAATGCGCTCGACAGTGACGCCGTGGATTCCGTGCTGGAGACCCTGGACTCCCTAGGGAGATACGGTGGTTATCTCGACCTGCAGGGGAATGCTCCCGCCTCCGCGGCAGGGCTGCGGCATGCGGAAAGCCTGCGGCAAAGGAACTGGAACGTCAACCTGGACTCCCAGCAGCGCTGAGGTAAATCACCCGATTTGAAAGGTGCCAGTAGACTTACTACTCTTACTACTTAAAAGACTCGTGCGCTAGCGGCACGGGTCTTTTTTTTCCCCTTACCACGCCAAAATGCCCGAGTCCCGAGACGCGTTTTTGGCCTTTTTCAGAGCGCGTCCTGCCTCCGCCGATGCGTAACAGCTATGCCGGAAGATTCCCCTGACTCACTCTGGAACGCGGCCAGGCGAGGGAGCTTCCCGGTCAAATGTTGAACAGCTGCTCAATCCTTGACCCTGATGTGGACTGTCTGCCGATGCGTCTCTCTGTTTTTTTAGCTGCATAGCCTATTGTTATAGTGGCGTGGAAATTGCTAATCAACTGTCACAATTGGCTAAGTTGATCTTTTAGTCTTTTTAGCCATGATAAATTATTACCGATAGGGGCGGATATTCCGCCCCTATTGTCGTTTTTTGGAATCACTGTAACACGTTTGTAACAGTATTGTTGGTCGGATGTGACAATTTAGGCCAGTAAAAAACTTTATTTATCAGTTGTTATGCCGATGACAGAGGTGGACTTGATTGGTGTTGGTCTTTGCCCAGGATGGATTAGATACAACTCAGAGTGCTGAGTTACGGGAAGTGTAGCAAAACGTTCTACAACTGAAAGGAGTCACCATGAAGAACTGGTACCATGCAATGACGTTGGGGAGGAAGATTTTGATCGGCTTTTTATTGGTTGCGTGCCTGTCCGGGCTAAGCGGGATCCTTTCCGCCGGCAGTATCTGGGACGTGAGCCGTCGCGCCGAACTCATGTACCGTGGCAATCTGGTTCCGATTTCCGACCTGACCGATGTCGTCCGGGGGTACCAGACTTCCCTGTACCTGTTGCGCGATATCGTCATCGACAAATCGCCGCAGGAACAAAACGATCATCTGGAAAAGTTGAAGCAGACCGAGGAACGCGTCACCAAGGGGCTTGCCGCCTTTTTCGCTTCGAACCGCTCCGTCGAGTCCGCCGCCCTGCAAAAGAGCATCAGCGAGGATCTCAAACTCTACGACTTCTTCCGGGACAAGATTGTGGAACTAGCCACCTCGGAGCGCCGCGACGAGGCGGTCAACATCATGCGCACCCAGGCCTCGGACGTCACCGACCGGATCGACCAAAGTATCGGCCAACTGATCGCCCTCAATAAGGCGCAGGCCGGCAGCAGGTACGCCGGAAATGCCTCGGCGGCACGCTCCGCCCTCGCGCTCAGTGTCCTCTGTCTCGCCTTGGGCGTCGCCGCCGCCCTTGGCCTCGGCTATTTCCTTTCCCGCAGCATCACAGCACCGCTTCGGGCGATCGCCGGGAAGGTGGGGGCCATTGCCCAGGGTAACCTCACCGCGAGGATCGGGGGTGCAGCGGCCCAGGACTCCAAAAACGAGCTGCACATCCTGTCACGCAACGTGGACCAGATGGCCGACACCCTGCACTCGGTGATCTCCCGGCTCGCAGCGGAGTCCCGGAAACTCTCGGCCGCCTCCAGTGATCTGAACAGCACCTCGGAGAGCATGGCCAGAAGGACAGAGCTTGCCTCCGGAGAAGTGCTCCAGGTGGCAGGCTCCAGCGAGGAGATGAACCAGACCGCCTGCGAGATCGCGCGCAACTGCACGACGGCGGCGGATAACGTGGCGCAGGCGAACCAGGCCGTCGCGCAGGGGCGCCTGATCATGGGCGAGACCACCGAATCGATGCAGGCGATCGGCGAACACGCCCGCGTCACCTCGGCCGTCATTTCCCAGCTGGGGGAGCGCTCCCTGCAGATCGGCGAAATAACGGAGACCATCAACGACATCGCCGACCAGACCAACCTGCTCGCACTGAACGCCGCCATAGAGGCGGCGCGGGCCGGCGAACACGGCAGGGGATTTGCGGTGGTGGCCGACGAGGTGCGCGCGCTGGCCTCGCGTACTACGGCAGCGACCAAGGAGATCTCCGCCATGATCAAGTCGATCCAGAGCGAGACGCGCCGCGCCATAGACGCCATGGGGAAGGGGGTGGCGGAGGCCGATCAGGGAGTTCAAAAGGCGGTGCTCACCGGAGCGGCCCTGGAAGCGATTACCGCAACCATCCAGTCCATCTCCCTCGAGGTGAGCCACATCGCGACCGCGGCCGAGGAGCAGAGCTGCACGGTGGGGGCCATTACCGGAAACATCCAGCAGGTGACGAGAAACATCAACGCCAGCGCGGCCGGCACCCAGGAATTTGCCACCGCGGCCTCGGGCATGCACCTCATGGCTGAGGAACTGGGGAGGATCGTGAGCGGTTTCGTCATAGAGGAATCCTACACGCCGGAGCCCGGAGAAGAGCAGCAGGCCGGCGGGGGATACTTCGGCCGGATAGTATTATCGCATGCTTGATGGAGGTAAAGTTCTCCCACCTGTGAAAAGTTTTAAAAAGGGACACGAAATGCACCAGGTAACGACCTCATCTTCAAGCGACCAGGCGAAAGTCATCTCCCCAGGGAAAATAGCCCTCACCGGCGCGGTCGGGATAACCGCCTGCCTCCTGCTGTCGGGCGCCGTCAAAGGATTCCTGATCGGCCACCCCGGTTTTCCCTTGAACCCGGTCCTCGTGGACGGGATACTCTTCGGCAGCCTGCTGAGCATCGCACTCTGTTTGCTGGCGCGTCCGCTGAACCGGCAGTCCCTATCATCGCGTCACGCCCTGCACAAGGCCTTCAGTATCTCCTCCAACGCGGTCTGCATCTGCCGTGTGAAAGACGGCACCCTCCTCAAAATAAACTCCGGGTTCACCATGCTTACCGGGTACGGCGAGGCGGAGGTCCTGGACCAAAGGGTCGCTGAGCTAGGCCTTTGGCAGGCTCCCTCCCAATTCCAGGCGCTCGTCAGGAAACTGCAACTGCAGGGAGAGGTGCGCGACCTCGAGGCGAGCTTCGTCACCAAGCCGGGCGCCGTGAAAATCGGCCTGATAACGGCCAGCATAATTGAGTTCGATAACGAGTCCTGCATCATCGCCATCATCCGCGATATCTCCGAATTAAAACAGGCGAGGCAGCGCATCGAGACGCTCTCTTACTACGACGCCGACACCGGGCTTCCCAACCAGAGCCTGCTGCTGGACCGCCTTAACCAGCTCATCTCGCTCAACATACGCGACAAAAGGCCGACCGCCGTTATCTACCTCGGGATGGACGGTGCCAAGGGGGTCGTCGACGCCCTGGGACACTCCGGTAGTAACGAGGTGGTGCGCGACCTGGCCCGACGGCTCACCGGGACTCTGCGCCAGACCGATACCCTCGCCCGTCTGCACCGCGACGAACTTGCCATCGTGCTGGGAGGGGACCTCAAGGAGTCCGACATCGACATCGTTATCGCGAAGATCGAGCGGGTCTTCGCACGCCCCATCAGGATACTGACCGGCGAGATCACCGTCTCGGCGAGCCTCGGCATCGCCTGCTTCCCTTCGGACGGTCTTAGCGGCGAAGTCCTGCTGCAGCACGCGCACGTCGCCATGAACCAGGCCCGGGCGCAGGGCGACAGCTTCCAGTACTTCTCCGCTACCATGAACGTCAAGGCGCTGGAGCGCCTCAATTTAGAAAGCGGCCTGCTCTTAAGCCTTGAGGCGGGTGAGTTCTTCCTTTGCTACCAGCCTAAGTACGCTCAAAACGGCAAGGAGCTGACCGGCATGGAGGCACTGGTGCGCTGGAGGCGGGGCGACGAGGTTATTTCCCCGGACAAGTTCATCCCGCTTGCCGAGGAAAACGGCATGATCGTCAGGCTGGGGGAGTGGGTGCTCAGGGAGGCGTGCCGGCAGAATCGGGTCTGGCAAAACGCAGGGTTCGCCCCGCTGCAGGTCTCTGTGAACGTTTCCGCGCGGCAATTGCGCGACAACGACTTTGCCGACAAGGTGGAGCGGGTCTTGCGGGAAACCGGGCTCGCTCCCGCCCTTTTGGAACTGGAGATCACCGAGAGCGCCATCATGAGCATCTCCGACGACATCGTCCTGAAGCTTTTGCGGCTGAAGCAGCTCGGCGTCAGCATCTCCATCGACGATTTCGGCACCGGCTATTCGTCGCTCTCCTACCTGAAGCATCTGCCGGTCGATAAGATCAAGATCGACCGTTCCTTCGTCATGGATATCGTCAGCGATCCCGACGACGCGGCCATCGTGGAGGCGATCATCTCCATAGCACACGCCCTGGATCTCTGCGTCATTGCCGAAGGGGTGGAGAGTAAGGGGCCGCTTGACTTCCTGGTCAGCAGGAAATGCACCGAATTCCAGGGGTACTACTTCTCCAAGCCGTTGGGATCCGAACTTTTCACCGATCTTCTGAGGGTCCGACAGATGGCCCTTTCCGGCTACCCCATTGGAGGGAGCACCGAGCCGGAGAGGCCTGTCGCGGCTCGAGATTTCGCCCTCCCCAAGGGGGCTTTGTACCTGGTGGAGGGAAGGGGGGCGGCCCCGGTGCCCAGCGAACCGATGATGGAGGTCGCGCTTGCCATTCCGCCGGTGTCGCCCCAGGACAGGATCATCAACGTGCTGAGTCGCTTCCAGCTGGACATGGAGCTGAAGCTGCTGCCGGTCGTCGATGGTGACACGATCGTCGGGATCGTGAACCGTTCCACTTTTCTGGAAGAGCACATCATCGGCAGGCACGGGTTCGGAGCCCACATCAACCACTCCAAAAAGATCCGGGACCTCATGGATCCGGTCGATCTAACCTTCGACGTGGCTACGCCGGTGGAGGAGGCGGCTAAGAAGCTGCAGCCGATGCCGGGCACCCTGCGCATCGACAACATCTGCGTTACCAGGGATGGGGCCTATGCCGGGGTGATTGACGTGAACCGCTTCATAAAAGCGATGACCGACATCCAAATCCTGCTGGCCAAGGGGGCGAACCCGCTGACGGGACTGCCTGGCAACACCAGCATCGAGCGCGATATTTGCGCGCGGCTGGATTCGGGCATTCCCTTCGATATAGCCTACCTGGACATCGATAATTTCAAGCCGTTCAACGATCACTACGGTTTCCAGAAGGGTGACGAAGTCATTAAAACGCTTGCCGAGATCATGGCCGCCAGCACAGACGCTTCCCCTCTGGGGGAGGTCACCTTTTGCGGCCACATCGGAGGGGACGATTTCATCCTGATCACGGAGACACTGCAGGCCGAGCGGCTTTCGGCGCAGATCATCGCGGCCTTCGAGCGGGAACGCCCTGCGTTTCACGGCCAGAGGGATCTTGCCAGCGGTGGCTACCGTGCCTTCAACCGCAAAGGGGAGTTGGAGAGCTTCCCGCTCATCTCTTTGTCGGTTGGCATCGTCAACACCTCGCTCTCCCTGGTGGGTTCCTACGCCAAGCTGGCCTCGCTGTCGACCGAGGTGAAGAAGGCCGCGAAAAAGAAGAACGGGTCGTCCATTGTCGTCGACGGCAGGGGAGGGCTCTTTGAGCAGCATCTTGACGTCAGGCCCGGCGTGGCCTGAACTGGTGCGGCCTGAACTGGCGCGGCCTGATCTGGTGTCCAGATGGTGGGGAGGGCCCATGGCGCAAAGGACCGTTGTCAGGTATTTTATCCCCCCTATGGAATAGGGGGGAAGCCGAACGCTAGAGAGGCAGGGGAGGCTTCGTCCGGGCTAAAGACCCCCCTGTTTCGCTACGCGAGCCTTCCCCCCTGTGGCAGGGGGGACGATGGCAGAGGCAGTCCGGTTCCAGTCGAGGTTGGCCGCGTGTGACAGCTAGGTGAACTGTTAGTTAAGTTGTAACAATTAAAAATTTGACATAAACATGAGCGTGCTGTTATAGTCGGGCCTCTGCGAACCTACCTCCAAGGAGCCCGCTCAATCGTGAAAAAGATAAACCCATTCGACATCGCTTATGATCAGTACCGAAGACTTGCCGAGAAAGCCGAATCGACCAGTGATATCCAAGAGAAAAACCTGATATTCCGCAGACGCCTGAATCTTTTGGGAGTCATGCAGTTCCTGCTCACCGAAACCAGCCTTTCTAACTGACCTTCTCGCCCCCCCCCACCTCCGCGCTCCGGTGCCGGTTCGCACGGGGCCGCATCCCCGACTAAGATGTGGCCTCCGGCGGTATATGACGGTCGTTCAGCCCAAGCCCTTTTTCCAACTAAGGGACACCCCCCCATCCCGACCCTCACTGCCGTTAAGTTAAGGGACTGGAGGTGTTTGGTCCCCCCTGCCTCTCTACGTTCGGCTTACCCCCTATTTCATAGGGGGGATAATGCACCACCCCCTTGCGTTTGTTGGAAAGTAGCAATAGGGAATCAACGAGCCCAGCATTTCGCGACTGCTCAGCTATTACTGGTACCATTTAACTATGCGTAACATTTACCTATTTGTAACAATTGTCAGATTGTTTTGCTTGACTTCCTTTTCCGTTTAGATTAAGGTTTTTTATTGAAATGGGCCTCTTTTCAAAGGAGCGGCCGGACGAACCAAGCCGCCTGCCTGGATGGGCGGAAAGCCAACGGGTCTTACTCAGACTGCCGGGTTGCCGGAATCTCATCGATTCTCCGCAATTTGGCATTTTTGTTTTCCAGGGATACCACTGGAAAAAAGGAGGAATCTATGCACAAAAAAATACAGGATATGGCCATATTCATCGAATTTATCGCCGGCTCAGGGCTGGCAATTTTCTTTCATCTCGTGCTGCACCATGAGGAAGCTGCCTACCTCATTTTCGGCGTAGGAATCCTGCTGTCGCTTGCCACCTATCTTTTACGGGAGGATATCGAACAAACCAGGGGAACTCTCATCGAAAAGTACGATCACGCCCACGAAATCACCTTTGCCATCGCCCAGATGACCGACCCCGAATGCCGGGACAAGGCCCATGAAATTCTTGCCGCCACCCAGCGCACCCTGGCGCTGCTGCTGCAGGGGTACGTCCCCCTGGATGAGACGGAATTTTACATGAAGGGGACCAAGTACTTCGACGAGAGTGTGCGCCTGGTCCGGACGGTGGATCCGGTGACGGCCGGCTGGGATAGCCGTGGCGCGATCCTCAACTATTATCAGGCCCACCTGCGGGCCGTGGAGCGGGGAGTGGCGGTCACTCGCATTTTTGTGCTGAACCGGGAAGAATTGAGTGATTCCGAAGTGCAGAAGGTGTTGCTCCTTCAGATGCGCGACGGCATCGAGGTGCGCATCGCCCATCGGGACGAACTTCCCAACGCCAGCGAGGTGAGCGGGCGCGACACCGCCAGTTCCTTTGACTTCGCCATCTACGACGACAAGGTGGCAACCGAGGTGTTCAGCCAGCCGGGCAAGTACTTCGGACGCAAGACGCGCGACCCGGCGCTGGTCGCCCAGTATCTGAATTTTTTCAATCTGATCGAGCACGGGTCGCACACTCTCGCACTCGACGGCGACCGGGTTGTCCTGAGCGCCGATCTGCTGCCCCTTGCCTGTTAAGCCTTCCCGGTATCCTTAATCCCTTCGCCTGTCTGATGAAGAAATTTTTCTGGCACTGTTAGCGCGGGGAATGTGCTAGTCTTGTCAAAAGCTTTTTCACCAACTGCCAAAGGAGCGCATCTCATGGCTAAAGACACCAAGGTTTTGTGTAAGTGGGGTAAGGACGATATCAAGGACAACCTGAAAGAGCTGAAGAAGATCGTTGGCGATCCTTCCTATGTCTGCAAAAAGTGCGGCAGGGCGGCAAAAAACGAGGACCATCTCTGCAAGCCTGAAGAACTGTAGCTCAGTCTCTAACTAAACCTTCTGAATCGGACCCAGTTCTGATTCGTACTCATCCCGACTATCTAAAAGAACCAGCCCGCCCGGTCCCACTGACCGTCGCGGGCTTTTTTTTTGCCCGGAACCGAATTGTCAGGCCAGCGAATGAGTCCAATAGTCACAATAAGTTTTCATATATTTCATGTCATTGAAATGTTCACGAACTACTATGGCACGCGAACTACTATGGCACGGCTGAAAGCTGCGGGTCGCTGAGAATCGCTGGTGTCATTTGAGCATGAATTCGATTGGCCCGATATACCGGAGACTGAAAACATGACTTCCAATACCAGCGTGTATAGCGCATTGCGGCACTTCACTCTCAGAACAATGCTCCTCCTGACAGTTCTCGGTTCATCGCTCTGGCTTCCTGCCGTTATCTCGGCGCAAGAGGGAAATCCCGAGGAGCCCGTGAAGCTGCAGACTGGTCCGGCACCCTTTCAGCAAAAGCCGCAGCTGTTAGGGGTACCCGAAGCCGGGCAGAAACTTTCTGAAGCAGCCGCGCCCGGGCCGAAGCTCGCTGAAATGACCGAACCAAAGCTAAAGCTCTCCGAAATGGCTGAGCCCAAGCCGAAGCTACCCGAAGTTGTCGAGCCTAAGCCGAAGCTTTCTGAAGTCGCCGAGCTGAAGCTTAAGGCGCAGGATGCCTACCTCCATGCCCGCTACGCCGAGGCCGTCGCCGTCAACCTGCAAATTGCCCGGAAATACCCTGCCAGCAAGGAGCGCCGCTACGCCGTGCAGATGCTGGGAACTCTCTATGAGGACAACGTGGTCGACATCAAGAAGGCTCTCCAGTGGGACCGTGAGTTCTTGAAAAAATACGCTGATCCCCGACAGGTCCCCTTTTATCAGGAAAAAATGGCCGCTTTGGAAAAGATGGCCAGCAAGGAGCAGGAACAGGCCTTCCAGATATACCAGGGGATTCGCTTCGCCAATGCGGGCGACGAGGCGATGGTAAAAAGATTCCAGGCGCTGCTCAAGGAGCATCCCGATTTCCTCATGAAAGTCGCCGTCGAGAGGGAGCTGGGCTACGCCTATCTCCGCATGGATAAGCGCAAGGAAAGCTACCAGGCCTTTCAAGCCGTCACCCGCGACGCCGGGAAAAAGGTCACCACCGCCGACCTGATCCAGGCCGACACCACCAGGCGCTATTGGGCGATGACGGCGACCTGGGGCAAGATCGCCTGGGGAATCGTGGTTATTTTCTGGGCCGCGGTGCTTCTGATGAAGCCGTGGGAGAGAGTCAACCGATCCACGGTCAGGACCTTCCTGATCTGGGCGGCCCTCTGGGCGGTGCTGACCGCGCTCAGGATGCCGACCTTTTACGCCATCAGTACCGACGCCGACCTCATCATCCTGCACGACAGCTCGGTTTACCTCGCCGCAGGCCTCAACCTGACGGTCCTACTCTGGATCATGCTGCTGACCCGCGGCAGATACTGGCAGACGCGGCCGAGGACCCTGCGCTGGATCAGTCCGCCGCTCTCCCTGGTGATGACCGCGGCGGTCTTTTTCCTCTTTATCATCTACCAGCCAAACGGCCCCGAGACCACGGACGTCTTTGCCGTCAAGTACGACTACCTGAGGGGGGAATTGAGAGAGCGTCTTCATCTGTGATCCTTTACTACCAGGGGAGGACTGTATTTGTCTCTCTGAGCCGGGATAGGTGTTGTGAACAGACTAAACCTCTCCCGCGAGAGTGTCGGGCGAATGATGATTCGCCCCTACGGAGTGTGAGAAGAGTGTAGGGGCGAATCATCATTCGCCCAGCGAATTTGCCAACTGCGGTGAAAAAAATAGCGGGGCAACCAAACCTCGCGAGAATATACCGGGAATCCTGATCCCAACTCGATACAAAAAAAGGAAAGCTGACATGAACGGACGCATCCTGAAGATCAAAACGGGCTACAACCCGAACTCCAGCAGCATCGGGGTGGACATGATTGTTTTCTTTACTGCCGGGGCGGCGCTGACGGTCCTCTTCAACACCCTTGCCGCCATCCTGAGCGCCGGGCAGGCCGTGGAACACGGCTGCCCGGACCAGCCGCTCCCGGCCTCCAGTCCGGCCCAGCCGGAGGAGGGGCAATGAGCGAGATGAAGTATCGTTTCGAGTCCTTCGGAGGGGTGCTGGCCCTGGAGAAACCGCCCATGCTGGTGCACGTGGATCGCGATTTCATGCGCGGCCTCGGGCACGGGGAAAGTCCGCTTTGGGAGCAGCCCGAGAACGGCCCGCTCTCCGCCCCTCTTGAGGTCCACTTCTCGGTCACCAACGCCTGTTCGCTGCGCTGCGACCACTGCTACATGGACTCCGGAGCAAAGGATCCGGGCGAGATGTCGGCCGCAGCTTTCCGCGAGGCGATCGACCTCCTGGCCGGGATGGGGGTGTTCCACATCGCGCTTGGTGGTGGAGAGGCGCTGGAGCGCCCCGACTTCTTCGAGCTTGCCTCCTATGTGCGCAGCCGCGGCATTGTCCCCAATCTCACCACCAACGGCCTTCTCCTGACGTGGGAGACGGCGGCCAAGTGCTCCGTCTTTGGCCAGGTAAATGTCAGTATCGACGGGGATCACCTGGCAAAGGATGCCGCCCCGGGGGAGGACGCGGGCGCCGGTGGAGTGCGCGCGGTCGACCTTTTGTTGGAGGCGGGGATTAAGGTCGGTCTTAATTTCGTCGTGACGCGGCAGAACTTTCCCCAACTGGCCGAGGTTTTCAGTTTTGCGGGCGCGCGGGGGTTGGCCGACCTGGAGTTCCTGAGGCTGAAGCCTTCCGGGCGCGGCCAGCTGGACTATCGGGACCGGCGCCTGACGCCGAGGCAAAATCGTGAATTCTATCCGACCATCAGGCAGCTCTCCGGGGCTCACGCGGTTCCAGCCAAGATCGATTGCTCCTTCGTCCCGATGTTCTGCTGGCATGCCCCGGACAAGGAGATGATGGAGCGCTTTTCGGTCTACGGCTGCGAGGCCGGCAACGTGCTGCTCGGAGTGCGCTCCGACGGCAGATTCGCCGGATGCTCCTTTCTTTCCGGGGAGGAGAGCATACTCGAACTGCCCGAACTCTGGAATGGCTCGGATCATCTTACCCGGCTGCGTTCCTGGACCGACCAGGCCCCGGAGCCCTGCCGCTCCTGCGACTATCTGGAAATCTGCAAGGGGGGGTGTCGTGCCGTGTCGGCCGTGGTCGCCGGCGACAGCTGGGCGCCCGATCCCGAATGCCCGTATCTGGACGGAGAAACCATCGATTGCCCAAGGGGATAACAATGAAAAAACAATTGCTGTTGGCACTGTTCTTCACCTCCGTGTATGCCATCGTGCGTTATGCCGGCTTCGGCAACGTGCCCCTGATCCACATTCCGGTCTACATCATGAACAAGGCGATTTCCATGACCGCGGCCGAGTCGCTCTTCATGGCGTCCCTCGCGCTGGTGCGCGCGGACAAGATCGCGGTCCGTTTCTGGAGCAATGCCGCCCTGCAGCTGGTGTTCGTGCACGTCTTCCTGTCTCTCGGCATCCTTTCCAAGGGATATTACGGAACGTTCTTCGAGGGGGACAAGATGAGCCTGACCGGCGAGCTGGTGCTGCTCACCGGAGCCTTGGGAGTCTACTGCTTCTGGCGCCTGCAGGCGGCCGACCTGAATCCGGAGCTGCGACGCACCCTGAAGATCCTGCTCTGCGCCCTGGTTGCGGGGCATCTCTTCACCATGGGTTACGACGGCTGGCTGCAGGTGAAGAGATGGAACGGCGGGCTGCCGCCCATCACGCTTCTGAGTTTTCTCCTGGTGGTGCCAAGCCTGCTGGTAACACTTTGGAGCAAGGGGACGGCCGTCGCCGCGCCGGCCAGCGGGGATGCTCTTGCCGCAGAGGGATGATAAGTCGCTCTCTAGCGCCCGCGATATGCCCTATCATGACACTAAAAAGGCACCAATTTGTCAGAAAGGCATCAGATGGCTGAAACAATCGCATGCTAAGCTCATCTTCACAAATTGAATATACTTCTTAGCCAAACCCATCGTGAGGTGGGGACGGAAAGCTACGGGTCCCAAAACGGATAGCCGGGTTGCTTCTCTCTAAAGAGATAGCTCCCGGCTTTTTTTAATTCAGAATTGTTTGGCTTCCTTGGTCTCTGTCACAAAGGCCAGGTCTAAAAGAGAGCTGCTGCATGAATTCAGGAAAATACCTATGCCTCTTGGGCCTTTTGTTTCTCCTTACCATTCCTGCTCAGGCGTGGGCGGAGATAACCTTCATCGTCTCTCCTGACGGAGACGGAGCTTTCACCGTCGAAGGTGACGACATCAATATCACGGCCAAAGTACAGATGAGCGTCGCCTATGACTCCTCCATGCTGACTACCCCCCGGGTCAGTGTGGAGGGCGGGACGGTGACCAATGTGATGGATGAGAATCCCGGCACGCTGGTCTTCGATGCCAACCAGGGAAGCGAGGAGACTCCTTCCCTGGTGATCCATTTGAACTTCGCTAAAAAAGGGGCAGGCCCGGGAGGGATATTCTCCGTGCAGGGCAAGATCACGGAGCTGGACGGGACGATAACCCCGTGCAGCACCATGCCGAACCCGTCTTCACCTTCCTTACTGGCCTGGGTTTCCCACGACAACGAAACGGAACCGCTCAGGGGGCCGGAGGGCGCGGTGGCGGCGGGCAGCCTTGCGCGGAAAATGCGGCAAAGCGTTCTGCAGCGTTTTCGGGAGTTCACCGGGAAGCGGAGTTTGTCAGCGTACCTTGCGCTTTTCCAGGGCGCGCCCGATGAGACAGTCGTGCAGGAGCCGCCCGTCGTCCTCTCGGACGGTAAGGCTCTGGTAAGGGTCTTTTTTCCCTGGCAAGCGGAGGAGGGGAGCACCCCGGATATCGCGCTTTCGGATGCGACGCTGGTTCATCTGGGCGTAGACGATGAAAAGAGCTGGGTGGTGACTGCGCTGCCGAACCGGGGGAGTTGGACTGCCCGCCTGGTGCTAAAGCTGGCGCAGCAGGTGGTCGAATTCCCCCTGGTGGTGGCGCCGCCGGTGAAGGTTCGCATAGGCATAAACGAAGATAATTTCCTGGCCGAACTGGACGGGTTTCAGTTCGACCCTGCCGGCGCGGGAAAAGGGGAAAAAGACCAGGGGCGGAAGAGGCTTTCCGATTACATCTTCAGCGCCAACGTCCTGGCGGGTAAGGGGAATGTCCCGGCTCTGACGGCTTTGGAGCTGGCGGCACGTATCGGGGACTGCGAATAATTGCCCGCGGGTGGCACTCAGCCCCGCCTGCGTCGGCGTTTGGTCGAGAAGAGAGTTGATCTCCCCCTCCCTAGCCCTTGTATTGTCAGGGTGTCTGTTGTAAAAGTCTCCAAGTTACTCCGGGACGCTGGAGTAAGTCGGGAAGGTGAATCTGTTCTAGCCCTGAAGCTTCGAGCCTGTGGGGGAGATGAGATCCCTTCT
>Ga0209123_1001645_pt1 | contig 21315 bp, 21 predicted proteins | sample BarGraIncu00431A_FD_184500 | JGI IMG/M metagenome (GOLD analysis project Ga0209123, IMG submission 184500) | Arctic peat soil microbial communities from Barrow, Alaska, USA - Barrow Graham LP Incubations 004-31A (SPAdes) (version 2) | ecosystem: Environmental > Terrestrial > Soil > Wetlands >... | reverse complement strand
AACTCTTAGGAGTTTCACTTAATCGCTATGTTACACAGTGGGGAAGTTCATAGCAAGTTCTTGGAAGTATTATATCTTATTTTATTGTTGAATGCTTATTCTAAACTTACCTGAATTGTTTTTCATTCGTAAGAGCTTCCCAGCATTCAATAATGATATCCACATATCTGGGATCGAGTTCCATGCAGTAACAGGTCCGGTCCAATTGATCTTCCGCAATAAGCGTAGAACCGCTTCCTCCAAAAGGTTTATAAGCGAGGTGATCTCGTAAGCTGCTGTTCTTAATCAAGCGTCCAATCAAAGCGACTGGCTTCATGGTTGGATATAGGTCACTCTTTAACGTCTTGTTTTCATAAAGAATCGTCGTTTGAGTTTATTCCAAGAATTTGGAGAGGAGTTCAGTGAACTCTTACTTTTTTAGTTTCTCGATATTCTGGGTTTATTTGAAGTTTGTGAATTGTATCCGGTCATCTACGAATTAGTAATTGATATGCACATTCTAGAAATATAGGGCTTTGATCAAAACTTTTCACCATGATTTGGTTTTCAAATATTCAACCTAGTATTGAGTAAGATTTGTAGAAATGGATTTTCTCAAATTCGATTCAGTATTATCTAAAAATTTAAACTTTCTTTTTGTCCATAGTTCATAGAGTATTCTTTAAATTTTGTGCAATTCAATTATCTTGGGATTTATTAAATGATTCTTTAAGTTTTACTTTATTGACAACACTGTTTCTTTTATACTGATATCAGTATTATAAATAGAGAGAACTTAATTCTTCACGATATCAATTTTTCATTTTCTTAACATTGTTGTAAAATGTCATCCTGCTAATTTTAAGTATTTCACATGCCTCTTTAGTTTTCAATTCACCTAATTTAACTTGTTCTGCAATTCTAGAGAAATCTTTATTAATTTTTGTAGGCCTACCGAAAATAATTCCAGATTTTTTCGCAGATAAAATACCTTCCTTTTGTCTCAGATGGATATTATCTCTTTCTTGTTCCGCAACATATCCTAAAACGGTTAGTATGATATCACTTATGAACTTCATAGTAAGTCCACCATTAAATACTTGATCAGTGTTTAGCATTGGTGTATCAAGAATATTAATGATTATTCCTTGATCTGTAATGTTTTTAAATTGCTTTCGAATTTCATCGTAATTTCGTCCGAACCTATCTAAACTTTTGACAATTATAATATCATCCGGTCGAGCAGCTTTTAGTAGAGCTTTGTATTGTTCTCGGTCGAAGTTCTTGCCGCTAACTTTATCAATGTAAATACAGTTAATATCGACCCCAGCTTCAATAAGTGCATCAACTTGTCTTCTTTCGTTTTGATCTTTAGATGATACTCGTACATACCCTAACTTCATATTTCTCACCTCCATTAAACTGTATCACTGTATAATAATGTGTCAATTACTTTTTATACGATATTTCACTGAATTATATAAAAAAAAGCCAATAAAATGGCTCTCTACTTCACGTATAGTATTGTGTACTTATTTATACATACAATTCGATTGTTAAAAAGGTCACAGAATTTTTATGAAATAAACTTTATTTATCTTTCAAAATCCAACTAGAAACATCTGTCTGACCTTTAGCATTATCACCAACCGCAACCACTGTCCCATCCGTTTTTAATCCTGCAATGAAGGAATTACCTGCAGATACCGCCACAATATCTTTCCAATTGGAAACATATATCTTACCTTTAGCGTTATCTCCAACTGCAACCACTGTCCCATCCGCTTTTAACCCTACTGTAAAGGAATTACCTGCAGATATTGCCACAATATCTTTCCAACTGGAAACATTTAGTTGATCCAAACTATTGTCTCCAACTGCAACCATTGTCCAATCTGCTTTTAACCCTACTGTAAATGAATAACCTGCAGATATTGCCACAATATCTTTCCAACTGGAAACATTTAGTTGATCCCAACTATTGTCTCCAGCTACAATCACTGTTCCATCCGCTTTTAACCCTACAATGAATGAATAACCTGCAGATATTGCCACAATATCTTTCCAACTGGAAACATTTAGTTGATTCCAACTATTGTTGCCAACTGCAACCACTGTACCATCCGCTTTTAATCCTACAGTGAATGAATAACCTGCAGATATTGCCACAATATCTTATAAAGAGGAAAATTCAACATTATTATACATATGTAAACCATAAACTAGTTTTTAGCCAAATAGTAAAAAAATTCTTTGTATAATTTCATTATCTCAAAATGAAACAAATTCAAAATCATATTTTGTAATCAGATTTTCAAAAAATTAGATTTGACTTTTTCAACCATAATTTTAAATCTTTTTTCGATATATAGGTAGTATTGAAACTTGAATTCTTCAGCAAGTAAATCTTTATCAAGAAAAGCAAGATCTGACTCACTTGTAAAAGTTAATTTCATCTCAACTTCTTTCCTTGACATATTTTTAAGATTATCCCAATAGTATCCATCACTATAAATAGTCTGTCCTTTCTTAGATCTATTAGTATACTGGAGGAGAAAGGCTAGGTTAGCGATAGAGCTTACTGGTAATCGTATTTCTCCCTTGTATTTTGATAAGATTTTTAACATAATAGATTTTGTAGCTAGATGTTCAATATCAAATTCTGATTCATCCAGTTGATCTTTTGCAGTAAAAATATCTAGATAAACTAAGTTTAAGATCAATCGCTCAGGATTCTTAACACTCGATACTTTTGTCAATTCTTGCCTATCACTATTTAAGTTTGTAAACCAATTGTTTAAGGATTTTTCGAATTCGGGCCATTCTATCTCTCTCGTATAATAACTTGAATTCAAAACAATTTCATCTAGTTTACTATCTCCTGCTGATTTCCACTTATTTGCTAAAATGTCTAGAATATAAATTTTTAACACATTTTTAAAAAACGATTCCTCGACCTTTCCCCATCCAACCTTATTCTCATCTCCAAGATATGCTACATGAGGCGCACCATTTTTATTGAAATCTAGAATATTAATTCTTTTACTCACGAAAAGATTACCAATAATAGAACAAATTTGAAATTCAGAATGAAAGGTTGAGGAGTTTTCTTTTCTTTTATTAGATTTAAACAATGTGATGGGTCTGAACTTTTTGTCAACACTTTCTATGCATTTTATTATATCTATGAGGAACTTATTTATAATGTCGGAATTTTTAAGGATAGTTTTAATTCTTAAACTGATAGCTCCGGCATTTTTATTTTCCGAACATAAACAAGCATTCACTAATGTAAATCCAATACTGGGAATTATGTTAGGATCTTTACTTACTCCAAAAAGATGTGGATATTTCAGCATTAGATGTTTCCCAAATCCGTATAATAATTCGAAAACATTTAGTTTTCCTTCATTTAGAAATTCATCCTGTTTAAATCCATCAATAGGAAATCCATATTTAACAATATAAAGATATCTAGAATGATTTAATTCAACTAGTTTTCTAAGTATATTATTAGTTATGTAATACTCATCCAGCATAGTCGCTGAATAAATCTGATACTTAGTTAGATACGAACCCGAAGAATTTATTCTCTCATATACTTCAGACAAAGTTGACACACTTCCCTCGTATTCATCATAGGATATTTCTTTTTTTTCTATCTCTTTAATAATATCGATAACCTCATCAATGAACGGTTTAATAATACTCGCAATTGTCTTCGCTACAACTATAGAGTCTTCTAAATTATGGTACTTTTCTCTCAATTTAATATAAAAACTATCATATTGGATACGAATCAAGTCATCTCGACTTATATGACTCTTTAACCATAAACTAAATAATTTTCTTATTTCCCTTTTTATATCATTCTCATTGCCATTTTCATTAAGTAGTAGATAAATTTGATCTGGAATTTCTTGATAAATATCAGACTCAGAATATAAAAGTGTTGGTTTCTGATAAAAATCATAAATTACCTTGCATCGTTGTAAACCATCAATAATAAGTGATATATTCGTAATATTACCATCAGAATCTCTAGTCTCCTGTTTGAATAATAGAATCATTCCTATTGGAAAATTTCTTTTAATGGAATCGAGCAGTCTTTTTTTTTGATAATTGTTCCATATTGCACCCCTTTGAAATTTTGGTATACCAATTTCTTTTTTTTCAATTTGTTCTATCAAAGAAATCATTTTAATTTTTTTAGATGTGATTTTGCTCATATGTTCTCCTCTTGAAGTTTAGTCTTTTTATAAAACTAGTATATCAGTTCTATCGATAAAGATCAAATTATAATATTGACATATTATTTTATATATGTTAATATGTTTGTTTATTTATATTGTATGTCTATATTTTGGCATATATATGCTTCATTTCTCTGTTTTTTGAGCATAGAATGTATAATTTTGATATTTTTAGTTAAATATGTGTGGGAATTAATCCTAGAGAAACAAATGACTGTCTTTGTAAATTTTCGAAATAAAACGGTTTATAATTATACCTTATGCCCTTATGATTAATTTTTTCCAAGTCTGACTTAGTAATATTAAAATTTCTTTCGAACATATCCGCTTTAAAATCTGTTCAAACATAAAGAACTATATCAAAAGCTACAAAGATTTCATGATAAGCTAAAAATTCGAAAATCGTGGCAACATCGTGTTTGTATTTCAATCCATTAATGTCATCGAGTACATCAAAATAGTAGAAACGAATGAATGGCTTATTGTTTCTGGTAGTTAAGTATAAATATATACCTCGCTTATATAAGTGAAGTAAAGATACAGGAGGCTTCTCACTATGAATTGGAGATGCCTTTTTTTGTATCAAAACAGATTGTTTTTTCAATGAAAATTCAACAAGTCACTTACCGGCTTCACTTAACCCTCTTGAATTAGAAAACACGCCATTTAGCTCTAGATAAACATTGAATAGAGCACATTCAGGAAGAAACCAAACAGCAGTTTTGTTTGTCATCAGTTCTCATTCATAAATCATGATATTCAAACTCAATGTTCGGGTGGCTGGTTTCTTTATATTGCTTACATACAAAGAACCGGAACCATCAAACGCTTTAGAAACATAAATCCCCGATGTTGCACGTAACCGTTTCAAAAATGTTGCATAACAAGGACGTGATTCGACTGGAAGCAAAGCAAAAAGTTGAGAAGCCAGCATTCCTCCTCGTTGATTTATATAAGGCACGTAGTTAAATGCGATATGTTTCATATCTGGCTCCTAATCGTTTACAGTACTCGATTTTTCTTTCTATCTGAGCTCGTGAATATGTGCTTGTTGTTATTTCGACACAAATTCATTCACGATCGTCAGATCAAAACATCCCATCACAAACTGAGGTATTTGAAATATCAATATTGTTAACTGAACAGTATCAGCGTTGCTCTTCTTCAGTCATTCACGTCGCTTGTTCTGTTTTAGAGCATGCCACATATGCGTAGAATAATCCTTTCGAATCATGTAGAACGGCATTTGAATGATAACTGTATTGATGACCGGTTAGATCTGCCGCAAACTGTCGACCTTCCTCAGTGAGATGAAAAAACGAGCCCTCATGATGGCGAACCAACATGATTTTTTTCATATTTCGATAAGTGTTAAATCGGTACTTGGTTATTCCTGATGAGAGCGCCTGATCTTCAGTAATGTTACCGCAGCACACAAATAAATTCATGCAATCGATATCGTATTTAGAAAGAATAGAAATGGACATAGCACCTTTGAACATGGGGAAATCCTCCTTATGGATTGATACTTGAACATAATAAGTGATTGAATTGACGAGCACGTTTAGAGAGACAACGCAGTCACTCCTGAAAGCGAAACAAAGAATGGTTAGGCATTGATTCCCATTGCGGGAATCAATGCTTATATAGGCTGAAATTGAGCCTAATGAACGAGCCGAGTATGTTGACTTCCCCTTGGGAATGTAACATATGAGGAGTCATCAATGGAACACTTTCAATGGAAGGTACTAGTTGATTAATGCTAAAAATAAGACGATAACGAAAACAGTGTTTTAAAAAGAATGGTTGGCTGATATTTCATTTTTCGCTTCCATTTTGTTATATGCAATTTGGTCACCAATTATAACTTTCTATTTCAACAAGAGGAATTAAGATACTTTATTTTAGATCTCATTTCAAACTATCTTGTAATTTTTAGTACTAATATTGCTAAGCAAAATTCATGGATTTTTTGTTCTGCAAAAATTGGAGAGTTTCTTATATCTATTTCATAGAACTAATATTCTTCTACTCAATAAAATATCATAAATAACTTTTATTTGATGATGAAGTCAAACCGTTTTTATTTTTCGATACATTGAATTTTCCTTAATGCAAGGTTTCGAAATTCAAAAAAAATAGAGATCTATAATGTAGTTAAGAACAAAGGAGGAAGGTATTGAAATGAAAGCTAGTTGAAGATTTACTCAGAATTTTTTAGGAATTAACTTTGAAGCAGATTTATTTTATACTCGGTAGAAAGTAACTATATGAATAATGAATAGATTCGTTTCAAATTAATCCGTAGATGCCTCGTCAATTAGTTTATAGATTAATGAACTACAAAATTGAGTTAGCTGGTATTGAATTTATCCATAGTCATCGTTTGAATTCAAACGTGGATCTTTGGAACTTTCATTAGCCAGTTGGGTTACATATAGTAGTATGCTTTTGGATTATATTAAATATTTTATGATTATTACAAATACATTCGATTAAAAATCGACCCAATAAAATTGGAAGGAAATTCAAAATGAAAAAAGAAGTTATTGAGCTTTTCGCAGGTGTAGGTGGGTTTAGAGTTGGTCTAAATGATGTATCAAGTATAGATGAACATGGAAAAGCAATTGAAAAGAATAATTGGAACTTTGTATGAGCGAATCAATGGGAGCCATCTGCTACTGCCATTCAACATGCATATAATTGCTATGTCACACGTTTTGGAAATCCTGGGCCTCATAGTAATGAAGATATTTCTACAGTAAATAAAAAAAATCTCCCAAATCATAGTTTATTAGTTGGAGGGTTCCCATGCCAAGATTATTCCGTAGCTCGTTCTAAAAGTAACGAAAAAGGGATTGAAGGTAAAAAAGGTAAATTATTTTGGCAAATTGCTGAAATACTTGAACTGAAGAAAACACCTTTTGTATTATTAGAAAATGTTGATAGATTATTGAAGTCACCTTCAAAACAAAGAGGAAGAGATTTTGGTATCATCTTAAAAACATTTGCAGAATTGGATTACAATATCGAATGGCGTGTTATTAATGCCGCCGATTATGGGTGTTCCCAGCGAAGAAGAAGAGTATTCATATTCGCTTGAAAGAAAGAACTTAACTATAATTCTAGAATAGTTGAAGAATTGATTGGTGACTTCGCATTTTATAAAAGCATATTTGCGAAATCATTTCCGATTAATATTGAATTAAGCTTACAGAATAATCCTAATGTAGTTAACCTTAACGAGTACTCAGATGCTGTCGAAATGACAGAGAAATTCAGTTTCTCATTCGAGAATAGTGGCTGTATGATAAATGGTTTGGTGAGCACACGAAAAATCATACCGGTGTTCGAAAATCCAGTTACATTAGCTGAGATTATGGATGAAACAGAAAATTTGTCCGACTATTTCCTAACATCAAAACAAATCGAAAAATTTAAGTATCTTAAAAATAGCAAAAGAATTGATAGAATCAAACCGAATGGAAAATCTTACGTTTATACAGAGGGCGCGCTAAGTTTTCCCGATAGACTGGATTTACCAGGTCGTACTATGCTAACAACTGAAGCAGGCACAAACCGGTGCAGTCACGTTATAAAAGATAGAACTTCAGGGAAGCTTAGATTCATAACACCCATCGAGGCCGAAAGAATGCAGTCATTCCCTGATAATTGAACAAATACTGGCATGCCGAAATCAAAAAGATATTTCATGATGGGAAATGCACTAGTAACTAAAATTATAAGTCGTATGGAAACGGAATTGAGTAATATACTGGAAAACGAATAAGAAACAAATGGAAGCACGTTTCATGTCAAAAAAAGACATGCTAATGTGCTTCTTTAGTTTCAAGTTGGTTAGATCACTCACCTAATTACTTTGGATTTATGAATTCCTTTTTAATTGCACTAGTTACACAGATTATTTCTACAAAAGGACACTCGAGATTAAACTGACGAGAGCATTTTCCTCTTTTTCCTTTAATTGGGGCTCAAAAATAATTTGAATAATATGATATAAATGTTGGTTAATAAGCATCATTGTTATATAATTCAAATATAAAGGAGATAGCTAATGAAATACTATGAAAAATTGATTTCAATGGGTTGTTTTACTTTGGCTGATGTTTGCACCTTGACGGGAAATAAAAACACAGCAAACAGCCTTCTTCAAAGTTATTTGAAAAAAGGATATGTAAAAAGTGTAAAAAGAAACCTTTATGTGGTAATGAACATTGCTGAAAATGCACCGGTTGTTCATCGCTGTTCAGTAGGCAGTCATATAACTTCAAGTGCGTATATCTCCCATTATTCGGCTTTATCTTATTATGGCTTTTCGAATCAAGTAATGAATGAGGTTTATGTTTCATCAGACACAGCTTTTCGAAGTTTTGAATTTGAGGGCTTAATATATAAATTTTTAAAATCAAGAATTAATGAAGGCGTGGTAACTACATTCGATGGAGTGAAAATTACAAATCTAGAAAGAACCGTAGTCGATGGTATTAATGATTTTGATAAAGTAGCCGGACTTGAAGAACTTTTACGATCGTTATCTATAATTCCTTTCCTTGATGAGAAAAAGTTGCTCAAATATCTCGAAATTTACAATAAACAAGTTCTGTATCAAAAAGTCGGATATATACTTGAGCATTTTAAACGTGAGCTTAACTTATCAGATAATTTTTTTGAGATCTGTAAAAACAGGATCAAAAAAAGTGTTCAATATTTATCTAAGAGCATCCATAAAGAACAGTTGGAATATAATTCACAATGGCAGATGTTTGTTCCGAAGAAATTACTTTCACTAATATCGGAAAGTGGAGTTGAAGATGCCTACATTTAATAAATAATCGCTCATCGTTCAAACAAAAGTGCATTGGTTTATCTATGAACCATTAGAAAAAATGCATCGATAACTGACTTGTCGAAGTGTTAAGATGCAACATCAAAACATAGATGTATTACCTGCATCGATTTAAACAATCAAGGAACATAGTATAATTATTGAAAGTACATCCAACTTTATAATCATCAATGATCTCAGGAACGTCTCATTGATCAATCGCCAATGGAAGTTATCCAAGTAGTTTTCTCTATGGAATCATTGATTCGATATTTAGCTTAAGAAAGAAAATCGCAAAGTATTATGAATCACAGAAATGTAAGTAAACAGCAAGCAAAAATGTAAAAGAGTGACTCAAAAATTGAATGAGTCACTCTGATTTTTATCTATTTCACTTATCTTCCCAACAGTGAATAAATGATTTGTTTAAATTTATACGTTTTGATTTTTGCCATTTATCTTATTTTCCATATCTGATATTACCGAAATTTATATAAATTCCCGAAATAACTAGAAGTTTTCTCAATAACTTCAAAAAGTGTATCTGTATCAACTTTTGAAGATTCATGTGTTGTTTCAATTCGATGTTTGCTAATTCTTCTAAGTTCATCAATATTCGCAATACCGCATGATTTTGTTGGGGAATCATAAATTTGAATAACTTTATAGTAAGGACATCTATCACTTCCTTCCCCATCCGATATAGGTATAACGAACAACTCTCCATTTTCTGCTTTGCCTAATATGAGAGAAGGATGAATACCATTTATCTCTCCACCAACATAATAACCATAATTCACTGAAACAATTCGACCTCGAATGAATACAAAACTTGAACAAAGTGAATCATATTCAATTGAATTCATCGGGATAGTCTTATCGAGTTCATAACAATTTTCAGTTAAGTTTTTTTTATAAAATTTTATTGAAAATGCAAATTGTATGTCACTTTTTATTGAATCAATTGTATCTATACTTAATTTTTGCGGAAGAATTTCCAAATTGACCGGTATTCTTTTATATCTATAATAAAGTTCAATTTCTTGCCGCATCCAAATTAAGAACTTTTCCAAATCATTATCTAATCATACGAAACCTTTAAACGTATCAACCAAATTATTCAAATCATTCTTCAAATCTCTTAAGTAATTTTTCATTTAATTACCTCCTACATCTATAATAACATTCTCCATTTTCAAAATAACGAAACACGGTTTTAGGATTCTATGACATTTGTAAAAACTGGTTTCAACATTTTTAATATTATATCTACATTGTTTTTGATTTTTTCTTCCAATAAACTCAACAAGAAATTTGATATGTAGTTATTCTATAATTTTTGCGAACTAGAACCATCATTATTCAATGCACCCATTGCAATAAATAATAGAAAATATTCCTAAATAAAGTTGTAATTGTAAATTTAAAATCTATCATAGTATAACCAAAGGAAAAAAGGTAAAAAAAATGAATCTGGATAAATTGAAGACAACTTACTCTGTTGGGTCAAGTTTAACTATTTATGAATACGGAGTTCCTGATTTAGTGCGTTTTGGATATGAAGATGCCAAAATTTTCATTTCTTATGACAAAAGTAATCATACTTTTCATGAAATTTTAAAACTAGATCCTAAATCTGACAGTATTTTTTTAATCAGTTTAATAATTAGAGAAGATGATTTTTTTAAGTTAATGGAAGATTTGCTAGAAATTTCGTTTAAAAAATTCAGACCTTCTTTACTTCAATAGCAATTTTCAATAAATTGAAAGTGCTAATTAAAACAAGAAAACTGTTAATTTCGGTTTTCTTTTTTTATACTAATGAAAATTTTATTTTCAACTTCTATTACTAGAATCTTAGGATTTTGAATTATTCCTTCCGTATAAATCATGTGAGGGAAATATTAGTCTCTATCAACCACCAGATTACTTCTAATGTTAGTTTTTAAGATTCAATGTTGAGCCCTGTAAAATGAATGGATGAATCTACTTTTCAATGCAAAATCGTATGTCAAAGTCTTTAGTATGAGTATTTACTAAAATCTTCTGAGTCGCTAATTTCTCTAATATTTGCTCAAAATCAATAGAAAAAAGATAAATTCTATTGATAAATCGAATTTATCACCTGTTTTAGTACTAATTTGTACCGTTTTATACCTTAAAGCAGGTTTTTTCTTAAAAATCAGCCAACTTATTTGATTTGGTTCGAGTTGTGTTGTACGATTTAATTGTAGAAAGGAGACAGGTAACAAAAACCACGTTGAAAACCAAAATTTCCAGTATTGTACATTGAAGGGTTTGATTCCCTTTTAAGAAAATGGACCTTACATTCAGGGTATGAAATCCTTGAAAAAATATAGATCATTGATTCAGTATTGAATTTTTTTGAATAAAAATAGCAGATCGGGGTATGAAATCTCTGGAAAAAGCATTCAAAAGATTAATTAAATAATCTTCGATTAACCATAGTAGTATCGGCAACAAATAACTCATTGCCGAAGAAAGGAATTACATGATTCGAACCTATAATACAATCCAATTCTGTTCCGCTCATGAACTAATAAAATTCGGTTTCTCCAGACAGAAGGCTTACAAAACCATTAAGAAGATGAAAGCTGACTATGAAGTTAAATACTTTCATCCTGGTAATAAAATGATAGAAATTCCGATGGAATATGCTGCCCAATGGCTATCTGAGAATTTAGGTATAACCCAAGCAATTTATTGCTAGAAAGAAGAACAATGATTAAAAATAAAAGCAATTCGAATTCACCACTTCCTACTTGTGGATATATGACTAGAATCTATCAAAAAAACCTTCCGAATAATATATTGCAGCAAGTTAAAGTCCAAAGTAGAAATCGGGATAAGACATACGCTATAAAATGGTTGGATAACAATAAGCCCACTCGGCCAAGTGAATTGGTTGAAAGCAAAAAATGCCAAAAGTAACTAAAACAAATGACAAGAAGATTCCTATCTATGCACTTCCGAATGGTGGATATAAAATCAGAGTTTATCTTCAAAACCCTGAAACCGGTAAGCAAGAACAAAATGATTTCCAAAGCAAAAAATGGGACTTCAATGACGCCAAGCGCGAGCTAAAGAAATACGAAAAATTGGGAGCAGCATACTTCACTATGAAACATGCTTCCTTAAAAAATAAAACGGCTTCGACTGCAATAGCTACAAATATAGCATCTAACGGTTCCACCTCCAAAGGAACAGAACCATTAACCGAAATTGAAGAGTTGGATGAATTGTTTGTAAAATATATAGAATGGCGGAAAAGCGGAACAAAAGCATCCTATCTAGAAACATTGAAAACTAATTATAACGCCTATATTCATCCATTCTTCCAACAGAACCCGAACATATCATGGAAAACCAAAGACGGTGTTAGTAAATGGCAACTGTGGCTTGATAATAAAGAATTAAAAAGACAGAAACCGGAATGGAAAGTTCCTCATAAAATGTGCAACCGAACAAAAAATCGAATCATCACGCCATTTCGACTACTCATAAAATATGCAAATGAAGAACTTGATATGGAAGCAAAAGGCAATTTTAAGAAACTAGAAAAAGGTAACGATATCACAACTCGGCGCACCTATTGGAAACACAAAGATTGGACGAATTTCTACGATGCGATTGAAAAGGACAATTATGAAGATAGAGCATTGTTCAAGTTGCTTTTCAGTACCGGAATGAGAATTGCTGAAGCGAGAAGTCTGGTTTTCTCAGATATCGACTTTTACGAAAATACAGTCACAGTTACAACAAGTGTCTGTCGACAACCCAAAGATGAAGAAAACCATAGTTATATCATAACGGACAACAAAGGGGGTACCACACTCACCTTGAAATTAAAGGAAATCACGATGGGGTATTTAAGGAAGTTGCGTGAACAGCACAAGAAAACATATGGATTTAATACGAAAACGACGTACTTATTTGGTGGTGCACATCCAATCAGTGCAAACACAGCACGAAGAAGATTTAATAAATATAAAGCAAAAATGTTGAAACTGCATCCGGAAATGGATGCGGATGTTGTCACTCATGGGATTCGTCACTCAGTCTGCAGTGCTGTGGTCAAAGCATATGGTATCTCCGTTGCACAAATAATGCTGGGTCATAAAGACCCGAAAACTACCGCTGGTTACGCACACACGGAGTTACCCGATGACCTCATATTCGCGATTGATTTAGAGGAAGAAGATATTGAATTGGACTACCAAATTTGATTAACAAATAGTAAAAAAGCAAGGGGTTTTTCGAAAAACCCCTTGCTTGCCTAAAAATGAAATTTTACGAAATGCAGGAAACCCTTTAAATAAAGGGTTTCCTGCATTTGAGTTTAGAAATGGTGCGCGTGACAGGACTTGAACCTGCATGGTTGCCCGCTAGATCCTAAGTCTAGTGCGTCTGCCAATTTCGCCACACGCGCATTTACAAGCATTCCCATTATATCAAAGTACAACTGTCAATTCAAGGTAAAATTTCTAAAGTTTAACTTGCTTGAAGTTGTCAAAACAGCGAGAACTGAGTAGGCTTCGGTAATTTCTCATTTACTTTCGTTACGATGACGTAAGCATCCTGAGCGATGATCTCTTCTTCATCTGTCGGTATGATCCATACTTCGCAACGGCTGTCAGCCGATGAGATCTTACCCAATCGGTGGTTGAACTCTTCATTTAATTTTTCATCCAGACGGATTCCCAGGAAATCCATTTCTTTACAGATATCAGTTCGGATCATGGATGCATTCTCACCAATCCCGGCAGTAAAGATCAATGCATCGACACCATTCATTTCGGCAGCATACGCGCCGATATGTTTTTTAACTTGAAATGCCAGCATTTCCATGGCTAATTGAGCCCGATGATTACCGGACTTCGCAGCTTTGATGACTTCTTGCAGATCACTGGAGACACCGGAAACACCTAATAAACCTGATTTTTTATAAATAACGTTGTCCATTTGTTCAACTGTTAAATTTTCTCTTGCGGCTGCGTAAAGCAGTACTGCCGTGTCGATCGATCCGCTTCGACTGCCCATCATGATTCCGTCGGAAGTTCCGTAACCGGTCGACGCATCGACCGATTTACCGTCATTGATAGCCATGACTGTCGATCCGTTACCGAGATGACAAACAATGATTTTCTGTCCGATCAGACTGCGTCCGGTGATCTCGGCATATTTCGCCGAAACATACCTTCCGCTGGTCCCGTGATACGCATATTTACGAAAGCCGTATTTTTGGTAATATTCATACGGTAACGCATAAATGTAGGCTTTCTCTGCGATGGTATGATGGAAAGAACTGTCAAAAACCGCTACTTGAACGGCTGCGGGAAAAAGTTGTGTGCATCGTTCGATCGCTTCTAGCATCGCCGGTACATGCAACGGTGCTAAAAGTGCCGACCGTTCGGCGCTTTGAAGTACTTCTGCATCGATCTTCACCGACCCGTGATATTTCTCGAATCCGGTCACCAGACGATGCCCGCAAGCGATGATATCAGAAGCTTTTTCAATGATCGGATGTTCCGTGTGCTGAAGTTCATGAATAACAAAATCAAGGGCTGACGTAATGCTGATCAGCTTGATCTCGGTAACTGTCTTAAACCCTTCGATCGACAGTGTAACTTGACCATCGATTCCGACACCGATGCGCTCACATCGCGCTTTCGCTACGATCCGTTTATCGGGCATATCCACGAGCTGAACTTTCAGCGATGAACTACCTGCGTTCATTACAAGTACATACATAAGTTATCCTCCTTGATGAATGGTTAACGGGTCAATGCGCTGAACTGATAGTGTTAGATTTGATTGTTTTGTAAGTTGAATTTACTGATTTTAAACGGTTATTCTGCTAGTTACAGTATAACGCGAAACCATTGATTCGACCATAAAAAAACGAAGAATCAAGGAGTCTTCGTTACTTATCATTTTAATGTCACCAACGTTGAACCGGAATAAGGTATTTCCCTACCAACTGATGTTCTTATTTGACAGCATCGCTCTGCATCACGTAGAGCAGCGCGTCATTGACACTGTCAAATACATTGCTGGCCAACAGTTTAACTTCTTCATCGCCGTTTTTCATTGCGAATCCGCCGAATCCTTCGATCATCGGCACATCGTTGAATGAATCGCCGATCACATGGATCGGTGATTTGACGTTCAGGTACTTCGCGATATAATCGACACCTGACTTTTTATTGATCCCGTAAGCACAGATATCGAGACCACCCTTATTGGGGTAGGCTGTGATCAGTCCTTTAAATTTTGTGTTGAGATGATCGGTACACAGGCGTGCGAGGTTGCGATCTTCGAAACCCGCAAACAAGGCTGAAACAACTTTAGTTGAGAGGATCTCATCGATCGAAACATAGGTCGCATGCGGATTAGGGTGATCATTTGCTTTACGTGAAACGCGCGCTACCCGATACCCATCGTTGAGACCGTAATAGATCGGGTCAAATTCCAATATGGTTTCCAAAATCTGCGGGATAATATTGAAATCGATCGTCTTCAGCAACAGTGTTTCATTAAGATGATTTTGGATCGCACCGCCGTTGTTGCCGATGATAAAATCGACCGGAATCTTTCTGTTGATTACTTCATAATTGATCGAATCCAAACTGCGACCTGTAACGATGCCGAAATAATGCCCTTCGGCTCTGAAACGATTGATCTGCTCAAGGTCTGCTTCACTAATGGAACCGTGAAATAATGTTCCGTCATAATCGGAGGCTAGAAACATAAAAGTATCCTCTCTTCCTTGTCTGCGAATCCTGCTATTTAGCGCGTACGTAAGCGATAGCTTCCATCGCCGCGATACAACCGTCAGCGACTGCTTTACTGATTTGCATGATTCCATCGGTACAATCTCCGGCCGCAAACAAGCCCGGAACATTGGTCCGTTTTTTCTCATCCGTAACGATCTTGTTTCCTTCGGTCAATGCGCCGATCTTCAATGCGAGATCTGTCGAAGAAGCACTGCCTAAGGCAATAAACAAGCCGGCGAGTTCGATTTTTCTTCCGTCTTCCATCTCAACGGCTTCGATCGCATCGGATCCGATGAGTCGGATGATCTTGCCTGTTTCAATGATCGTTCCGTCGGGAAAGACTGAATCAGGTTCTTTTCCGTTCGTGAACAGTATAACCGAGGATGCCAACGCAATCAACTCTTGCGCTTCCTGAGCTGCGTAAGCGCTGTTTCCCAATACCCCTACCACTTTTCTACGGTAGAAGAAACCATCGCACACAGCGCAATATGAGACGCCTCTACCCTCTAATTCCTTGATACCCGGGATCTTGATGCTGGTTCGCGGCGATCCAGTCGCCATGATCACAGTTTTTGCTTCATATTCCCCGAAATTAGTAAGTACTTTAAAATGTTCTTCCTTCGAGAGTCCGGTCACTTCCTCGGTCAAGATCGGAATTTCCAGTGCCAATGCCTGTGAAATCCCTTGTTCGACCAAGTCGATCCCGCTCATTGATTTGATTCCGTAATAATTAGCAATCTTTTCAGCCTTGGCTAAAGCACCGTTATCTTTACCGATGATCAGCGTCTTCAAATTCGCTCTTTTTGTATATAAGGCCGCCTGTATACCGGCCGGTCCTTTACCTAAAATGATTACATCTACAATCATAGATTTCTCCTTCTTGCGGATCATTGATCCAAACAGTGCGACTCAAATGAACTGAATTTGAACATCAGTTCCTTTTCTAAGCGCTCACACGCATCTTGATAGGTGTTTTCTTTATCACCGCGACTCAATACCAAACCGACATCTTTCAGACTTGAACGTTTCTCAAACATAAAACTGCGTGCCGGAGCTGCAACACGTCCTGCGTGTACCGGCGCAAACAACATTACTTTCTGATAGTTCGAATAATCGGTATTATCCTTCTTGAGAGCTACCGGTTTATGAAAAACCGCATAATACCCAAGTGAAATAAATCCGAATATTCCTCCGAATGATCTCTTTGTTTTGATCTCGATCAGATCCGCATCATGTTCCGACGCATATTTCTGAGCTAAACGTAAACTGTTTTGACTTTTCGAATAAACGACTGCAACTGTTTCTTTCATGTTGATCACCGTACCTATTGTACCAAAAAAAGAAAACAGATGGAAGAACCATCTGTTTACAGAACTGAGATTACTTTGTAATTCTTGGATTCAAGGATAACGCGCAGACCGTACTTATCGGTCGAACTGCAACGTACGACCACATCGACGACATCATCGCGATGATAGATTGCCAGATGCGAAATATTGATCTTTGCTTCAGCGAAGATCGAGGCAATATCAGCCATGATGCCGCTGCGGTCATCACTTACTTCGATAACGACTCGGCTGCCCGGCTGATAAAAGCCCAACAGATCGACAAACGCACCGAGAATATCATTAACGGTAATGATCCCGACTAATTTATTTCCGACAACGACCGGCAGACCGCCGATCTCATTCTTTTTCATCAACAGAGCGGCTTCTTCAAGTAAGGCATCCGGTCCGATCGTGATGACCTTACGGATCATGATGTCCTTGACCATTGTTTTGGACAACAAATAATTGATCTCATGGATACTGAGACTGGACGCATGCGACGGTGAATTCTCTTGGATCACACCTTCGGTCAACAGACCGATCAATGTCTCTCCTTGAACGACCGGTAAGCGATGCACATTCTTTTGCGCCATCAGATCCAATACTTCGGAAATGGTAGAATCAGGTGAAATGGTAATCGGGTTCTTCGTCATTCGGTTTTTAACGTACATATGTTTATCCTCCCAGATATACTTTCTGTATTTCTTGACTGCTGATCAAATCCTGTCCTGAACCGCTGAGAGCGATTTTACCGTTCTCCAGCACATACGCCCAATCGGCGATTTTAAGTGCTTGTTGCGCGTTCTGTTCGACTAAGAGGATGGTTGTCCCCTGCTTGTTGATCTCTTTGATGATGTTGAAGATCTCCTTAACAAGCAACGGAGCTAATCCCATACTCGGTTCATCCAATAACAATACTTTCGGTTGTGCCATCAACGCTCGGCCGATCGCCAACATTTGCTGTTCACCGCCCGAGAGCGTCGACGCATCCTGATTACGGCGTTTATATAAGATCTCAAAACGTTGATAAATATTTTCCAGATCTTTTTTGATTCCTTCTTTATCTGTACGTAAATAGGCACCCATTTGCAGATTTTCAAAAACGGTCAAACCCGCAAAGATGCGCCGTCCTTCCGGTACCTGAACGATCCCGTAACGCGGAATCTTCTGGGCCGGAATACTCAGCAAATTGTGTTCATCAAACGTGATCTCACCGCCGGTCGGCTTCAATAAACCGCTGATCGTTTTCAATAAAGTCGTCTTACCGGCTCCGTTGGCTCCGATCAATGAAACGATCGTACCTTCTTTAACTTCCAAACTCACATCTTTTAACGCATGGATGACACCGTAATACACATTGATATTTTGCAGTTTCAGCATTTAATTCTCCTCCTCGCCCAGATAAGCCTCGATCACACTTCGATTATTTCGAATTTCTTCGGATGTACCGCCGGCGATCAATTTACCGTAATCTAGCACGAAGATGCGTTCGCAGATCTTCATGACCAGTGACATGTCATGTTCGATCAAAACGATCGTCAGATCCATGTCTTTGCGGATCTCGCGTATGAAGGTCGTCAGATTCTGTGTTTCCTGCGGGTTCATGCCGGCTGCCGGTTCATCCAGAAATAACAGTTTAGCTCCGGTCGCCAACGCACGGGCAATCTCTAACTGACGCTGTTGGCCATATGGCAGGTTCTTCGCTAACGTATCCCATTTATCATCAAGCTGTACTTTCTTCAGCAATTCTCGCGCATTGGTATCGATCGTAGCTTCATCGCGATAAAATGAAGGTAATCTCAATAAAGCACCGAAGATGCCGTAATGGACCTGATTATTCATCGCGATCTTGACATTATCCAGCACTGTACGTTCTTTGAAGAGACGGATATTCTGAAATGTTCGGGCAACTCCGTTTTGAGTGATCTTATACGGAGGCAATGAACTTAACTTCGTTGTTTTACCGTTATCGGTCAATTCGATCGTACCGGAAGTCGGTGTATAAACACCTGTCAATAAGTTGAATAAAGTCGTCTTACCGGCTCCGTTCGGACCGATCAACCCGACTAATTCACCCTTCTCGACTTCCAGCGAAACATTGGAAACCGCACATAAACCACCGAAATTCTTGGTGATCTTACTTACTTTAAGAAAACTCATGCGACATCCCCCTTCCTCTTTTTACGTTGGAACAGTTTCGGTAAACTGAATTCGTAATTGCCCATCAATCCTTGCGGACGCAGAACCATAACGGCGATCAGGGCAACCGCATAAATGATCATGCGAAGTTCAGCGAAAGGTTGCAGAAGTAGTGAAATGACACCTAACGCTAAGGTGGCCACGACGGAACCCGTCAGACTTCCCATACCGCCGAAAACGACGATGACCAAAATATCGATCGACTTCGCAAAACCGAAACTTTCGGGTTTGATGACATAAAAAGTAGAGGCATATAAAGCACCGGCCACGGAAGCCAATAAAGCACCGAACACAAATGCCATTGTTTTATAACGCGTCGTGTTGATTCCCATTGCTTCGGCCGCGATCTCATCTTCTTTGATGCCGATACAAGCTCGTCCGACGGCACTGTTCTTGAAGTTGGCCGAAAGAATGACCGACAGCGTCGCAAACCCAAATAATAACGGAAAACTGTTCAACATCGGAATACTGGAAAGACCGGCAGCCTTGTTGGTGATGTTCATGTTCAAGATAACAATACGGATGATCTCACCGACGCCGAGAGTGGCGATCGCCAGATAATCACCTTTCAATCGCAAGGTCGGGATTGCTACCAACAGAGCGATCACAAACGTGATTCCCAATCCAATCAAAATTCCCAAACCGAATCCCCACCAGGTCGGAAACATTTTGATCGTGATCGCACAAGAATAAGCGCCGACCGACATGAATCCCGCATGTCCGAGTGAAAACTGACCGGTGATACCGATGATGATATTCAAACCGACAGCCAGAATAACATTGATGCCGATCAGCATCAACGTGATCTTATAATAGGCTCCGATAATGTCTGCCATCATCAGAACTTCAATAAGAGTAAAAAGTGCCACGATGAATACTGTCCAAAGCAGATTCTTGCGACTGAAAATAGTTGTGTTCATACGGCGCCTACACTTTCTCTTTCTTATTCTTACCCAGCAATCCGCTCGGTTTGAGTAAAAGGATCAGGATCAGCAAAACATAAACGACCGCATCTTTATAAAGAGAACTCGCATAACCGCTCACCATTGTTTCGGTAAGACCGATCGCAAATCCACCGACCATCGCCCCCGGAATGATTCCGATACCGCCGAATACAGCCGCCACGAAAGCTTTTAAACCCGGTGCCATTCCCATCAAAGGATTGATCGAATTATAATAAACACCCACTAAGATACCGGCGGCAGCCGCAAGGGCACTGCCGATTGCAAAGGTGAAGGAGATCGTCGCGTTGACATCGACTCCCATCAGTTTGGCAGCATCTGCGTCAACTGAAACAGCCCGCATGGCACGACCGATCTTGGTTCGCCGAACAATGATCTGAAGCAGAATCATCAGGATGATCGATGTCGCAAAAATAACGATTTGTTGAAAATTGATGCGCAGACCGTAGATGATCCACGATTTATCCGATAATACAGCCGGAAATGTTTTAACTTCCGCTCCCATAAAACGCATTGTCGTATATTCCAGAAAAAAGGAAACGCCGATCGCCGTGATCAAAGCCGCGATTCGTGTTGCATTACGAAGCGGTTTATAAGCGATCCGTTCGATCACCATACCCAACACAGCACAAAAAGCCATCGAGAAAATCAACGCAGGAAAAAACGGTAAATGAAATACCGTGATTCCCATATAGCCGATATAAGCACCGATCATGTACATATCTCCATGAGCGAAATTAATAAGTTTGATAATCCCATAGACCATCGTATAACCAAGCGCAATCAACGCATAGATACTCCCCAGGGATAATCCGTTGATCAACTGCTGCAGAAATTGTTGCATATGTTCCTCCCTCTTTTGACGCAAAAGGTGAAAGCAAGCTTTCACCCATTGTTTCAGGTTTTGATCTAAATCTTATGGATTGACGCGTACAGGTGAAGTTTGAACTC
>Ga0209123_1001644_pt1 | contig 21322 bp, 19 predicted proteins | sample BarGraIncu00431A_FD_184500 | JGI IMG/M metagenome (GOLD analysis project Ga0209123, IMG submission 184500) | Arctic peat soil microbial communities from Barrow, Alaska, USA - Barrow Graham LP Incubations 004-31A (SPAdes) (version 2) | ecosystem: Environmental > Terrestrial > Soil > Wetlands >... | reverse complement strand
ATACTAATATCTTAAACCCATTTTTAGGATTGCCACAATCTCGAAACTTCTCGACCTCTTTAACTACAATTGCTCTTATACGATCTCCGTACTTCTCTACAAATCTATCCCAGTGTCTCTCATTATCAAAAAAAATCTGCCTCAAAATATTATTTTCCATAACTCCATTTTACCTAATTCGCAAGTAAAGGGGTACCCCGAAAACTTATACTTTCTGATACGTTAAAAAAGGACTGACCCTCATAGTTTAAGGTCAGTCGTAATAATGTATAGACAAATGAATTTTCAATCCTAGTAAGGTTCCACTAGAATCAGTTTTCCTTACACTGAATATTAGCCTGCTGAAATTCAACGATTCAGTGAATGCTTAATAGGAAATATCATATTCTTTTAGTTTTCTATAAATCGAAGACTTGCTAATGCCTAGCAAACATGCAGCCAGAATTACGTTGCCATCAGTTTTTAATAATGCTTTAGTTATTGCCTTTTTTTCTATATCAATCAAAGATGGGAAGCAGTCCGCCCTTTCGTCTTCGTCATTACTTACCAGGGTTTCCGTTGTACGCATAAAATCCCCTTTAAAGGAAATGTCTTCAGGCGTGTCCTGAGGTTCAATCACTTCGCCCTGGACGTTGATAACCGCATAAACCATAGCATTTTCCAGTTCCCTCACATTCCCAGGCCAATCATAGCCCTTAATTATTTCCGATACAGCCGGGCCTATTTGGGGAGCCTTTTTACCCAATTTTCGGCAATATTTCTTGATAAAATAATTAGCTAACATTTCCGCATCCCGATTTCTTTCCCGCAGCGGAGGGATAGTAATCTTCAAGACTGAAAGACGGTAATAAAGGTCCTCTCGGAAAATTTTTTCTTTTACCATTTTGTTAAGGTTTTGGTTGGTGGCGGCGATGACTCTGAAATCCACTTTTTTATAGCGTCGGCCTCCGATGCGTATGACCTGCTTGTCTTCCAAAACCCGCAATAATACAGCCTGGAGCTCATAGGGCATATCGCCAATTTCATCAAGAAAAAGCGTACCGCCCTCAGCCAGTTCTATTTTACCAGGCCTTCCGCTGCGATCCGCACCTGTAAAGCTCCCACCTTCATAACCGAACAATTCACTTTCGATTAATTCTCTGGGCAATGCCGCACAATTTACTGCGATAAAAGGGCCATTGGTGCAGTACTGGTTATGGATAGCCTGGGCAAAGAGTTCCTTCCCTGTCCCGCTTTCACCGATTAAGAGGACGTTTTCTGCTGTTTTGGCAAAATACCGGCCTTTTGTTATGGCCTTCTTAATCGCATCACTTTCACCGATGATATCCCCAAAGGTAAACCTAGCTACTGCTCCGGCACGATTGGCCGTGATAGCATTTACCTTTCCAGCATGGTTGATGGTCAACATGGCCACATCCAACTCCCGGGTATCCTTATCCATAATCGGTTGGATTTTAATTATATACTGCTCATCACTATGATCCACATAGATGGTTTCTTCTATTGTCACTGAATCGCCTCTTTCAGCTAAGGTCATAATAGGTGATTCGTCTCCCAAGAAATCTATAATATTTTTTTGGCCTACTGCATCGGGTATTAACTTTAATATCCGCCGGCCTTCTTCATTGCTATAAATGATGGTCCCGTTTTTGTCGATGGTGATGATGCCCTCATCAATTAAAGCCAATGTAGCTTCCAGGGTCTCATTAGCCATCTTAAGGTGGCAAAAACTTTTTTGTAGTTTAAGCTGTGATTCAACAGCTGCACTGATGGCAGTTATCAATCCTAGGGTGTTTGAGCACAGTTTTTGAAAATTTTCCTTCCAGGGTTCTTCAATTAATACCTGGGCTAAAACCAAAGTGGCGATAACTTCTCCATTACCATCCAGTATAGGGGCTGCCGAAGCAATAATATTTTCTATACCCTGGCAGTAGTTTTCGGCACCAGTCAGGTGAAATGGGCGCTTATGAAGCCGGCTCAGTGAATGAGCCGTAGTACCTATGCTTTTTTCATCCCAAAGCATTCCTATCAATGGATAGGTATCGATAGGTAAGACCAACACTTCACCTTCGTGCAGTAAAAATATACCTTTATCATCGACTAGGTATAATCCATAACCTGTAGAGATGGCTAGATTTTTAAAAGTATTAACCAACGGTTTGGCAATGTCCATAAGCAGGCGATTATTTTCCAAAGCTCTTGAGACCTCTTCGCGTTTCAAACGGCGGCCTAGCAATTGTTGATGAGGGTCAATACCCATGCTCCGGCATCTCACCCAGGAAGCGGATATATCCGGGTTCATATGGGGGCAGTCACGTGGATCATAGTTTATATCCTCCAAAAAATTTTTCTTGCACTGCAGTATCCCTTCCCAACGTTCTTTACTCATAATTTGGTACTTATCGGCGGAAAAAAGACTATCGTGCACAGTTAAACTATGCGGGCCCGATTTTTTCGTCTCCACGAGGAATCCTCCTTCACCAGATAAATATAGTTTCCATCCTATTCGCCACAATCCTTCGTTAATTTTCGTTCTTTGCCTGGGTAGAAATACGGCACAAATCAAGCAACAAAATTAGTATCCAACTCCCAAATTTCTGATCCAAGTCATTATCTCAGCTTCTTCCAAATGAATTAAGCAAGAATATATCTTTCAAACTTTCAGTATCGTCAAATGCAAAATGCATACCTAACTATTCCACATTTTTCCTTGGTTTCCTCCTAAAGAGCGTAAAAAATCTAAAAAAAACAAAATAATCAGAACGTTGAGAAAACGTCCTGGCGTTTCATCTTAAATGGGGTAAATGCAGAAATCTTGAATTTATATCATTCTGTTTTTTTTGAAGCTAAATATGTGATACCATTAACACAGTCTTTGACCGTTAAATCGTAACGAAATGTAGCTGACCGATCAACTATAAATTCAGTCTGAAGCTTGAATTGATGCCTCTTTAATCAGTTGTTCTAAATAATTTACCCGGACTTCCATCATCAAGACCAGTTCCCAAGTCTGCTTTCGTATGTAGTGGATCAGGAACGTAAAAAGAGGAGAGGGCTATCATAAATGGATTTATTTAATTATGCATTAAACAGAAATCATGTTCCTCTGGCAGAAAGGATGAGGCCTGAAACATTAGATGATTTTATTGGGCAAAAACACATCCTCGGCAAAGGAACTTTACTCAGAAAACTGATCGAAACTGATAATCTCTCGTCTATGATATTACAGGGTCCTCCTGCATCTGGTAAGACCAGTTTAGCTTCAATAATAAGCAAAACTACAAATGCAGAATTCATTCGACTAAACGCTGTATCACTTTCTACGAGTGAACTCAAAACTGTAATCGAAGCAGCTAAAGATAGGCTAAAATTCTATGGAAAGAAAACAATTGTTTTCATAGATGAAATTCATGCAATGAGATCAAATATACAAATGTTTTTGCTCCCAGTTATCGAGGACGGAACTATTACATTAATTGGTGCTACAACTGAAAGTGTTATGCACGATATAATCCCCCCGTTGGCTTCAAGGTGTAGAGTTTATCGGCTTAATTCCCTCAAAAAAGAAGATGTAAAAAAAATTATTGAACATTCTATAACTAATTCAGAACACGGTTTTGCTATTAAGAATATTAAGATTGCTGAAGATGCCTTAACGTATTTGGCCGATGTTTGCAACGGGGATGTGCGCAGTGCTCTTAACGCCTTAGAAATTGCCACTCAAAGCTCTACTGAAATAACGCTTGAGACTATACAAGAGGCTTATCAATTTAGACTAAATGGGATTACAACAACCGATTTCTATGATTTAACATCTGCTTTCATTAAGTCTATTAGAGGCAGTCATACCAATGCAGCATTATATTGGCTAGCCAGATTACTTCATTCTGGAGTAGACCCATTATTCATCGCTAGAAGGGTAGTGATCTCGGCAAGTGAAGATATTGGACTAGCAAACCCACAATGTTTACAACTTGCAATATCGACGAAACAAGCAGTAGAATTTATTGGAATGCCGGAAGCGCGAATTCCTTTGGCTGAAGCGGTTATATACTTGTGCGAAAGTCCAAAGTCCAATTCTGCGTATAAAGCAATTAATGCTGCAATTAAAACGGTCGAAACAACTAAAGCTTTTGATGTGCCAAATCAATTAAATAACAGTACTGGTCAATATATAAATCCAATTGATTATCCTAATAGTCATCTTGAGTATTTACCTAAAGAACTTAAACAAACTTCTTTTTATACACCACAAAATTCTGGGATCGAAGAGAGAATATTCAAAAAATATTTTGACTGAGATAAACAACTAACGCCTGATTAATATTGCCCACGCTTATCCCAATCACTGGGTGGAACAAACCTATCTCCCGCCCAACGTTCAAGGGCAAACCTTTTACGTCCCCACAAAAATGGGAAAAGAGACCTTTCCAAGAACCAACAGGGGGGAAAAAGAGGATTCAATATAGCTATATTCCGTTAAAAAAAGCGATGCCCCAATATATCAGGGGCATCGCTTTCTTGTTTATTTGCAATTACAGCTGCGCGTCAAGCATTTTGACCAGGTCCGGTTTGCCACGGAAACCGGTGACTTTATCAACCATCTTGCCGCCTTTGAAAATACCGAGTGTCGGAATGCTCATAACTCCATATTGCTGCGAAATTGGGCCATTCTCATCGACATCGAGCTTCCCTATTATAATTCTGTCGAGGTACTCATCGGCAAGTTCCTCAATAATAGGAGCAACCATACGGCACGGGCTACACCATGGAGCCCAGAAATCGACCAAAACCGCTTTCTCGGACTTCAGAACCTCCGCCTCAAAGTTTGCAGTAGTAAAGGTTTTTACGTTTGCACCTGCCATTTGAAATTCCTCCTTAAATTTAATTAAATTCGAACTTAATGAATTTGGAAAGTACCCCGATAAGCTCATCAATCGCGGCTTCCTTGTCTTTGTTTTCAACGGCATTGAGCATACATCCCCGTGAATAATGTTCAAAGACAATGGTACCAACTCTGTTGATCGCGGCACGAACTGCAGCCACCTGAATCAATACGTCGACACAATATTGGTCGCTGTCAACCATGCGTTGAATCCCTTTGACTTGGCCTTCAATTTTTTTCAGTCTACGAGTGATATCCTCTTTGGATTCTAAATTAGGGGTCGAATTCACCATACTACAATCTTCCTCCGATACCCTTAGGGGGTAACTACAATGCTATTATAGCTAATAACCCTCACCCTGTCAAACCCTTATGGGAAAGTTTTTCAGCAGCCTGTGGCGATAAGTGTGCGTTGTGAGTCAATGCCTTCGGCGATCCTCATCCTACGCCGGTGTATACTTTGGGGATTAGAAACGACCCCTTGTCATTCCAAGCCATCTCATTTCATCTCAATATTCGTCTTGATGTGTAATTCCTTTAATTGTTTATCCGCCACTGCCGAAGGAGCGTGGGCCATCAAGTCTGAGGCGCTTTGCGTTTTCGGAAAGGCAATCACATCTCTGATGTTATCTTTTCCAGTTAGAAGCATTATCATTCGGTCAAGTCCGAAAGCAATTCCGCCGTGTGGTGGAGTGCCGAATTCAAAGGCTTCTAAAAGGAACCCGAATTTGGCAACAGCTTCTTCCTCGGATAATCCCAGCAAACTGAACATTTGCTCTTGGACTCCACGGCGATGAATCCGGATACTCCCGCCTCCAAGCTCTGTTCCGTTTAGTACCATATCATAGGCTTTAGAGCGAACTTTAAGTGGTTCTGTCTCCAGAAGTTGGATGTCTTCATCCATCGGTGCGGTAAATGGATGGTGAATGGCAACATGACGTTGTTGTTCTTCATCAAATTCCAAGAGTGGAAATTCTGTGACCCATAAGAATTCCAGGCTATCCTCTTGAATAAGATCTAAGCGTTTTGCCAATTCCAAGCGGAGATGTCCGAGTGCATCGGAGACGATAGGGTACGTGTCCGCAACAAAGAACAAGATATCGCCTGTCTCGGCACGAGTAAATTCAATTAAAGCCTTCATTTCCTCTTCTGTGAAAAACTTTGCAATGGGTGATTTTATCCCTTCTTCACCCAGAACAATATAGGCCAATCCCTTCGCTCGATAGGTACTCACAAACTTCCCTAAGTCATCGATCTCGCGACGCGGCAAGGCCGAACACCCTTTGGCACATATGCATTTCACGCTCCCGCCGCTGGCCACTGCATTGGCAAACACTTTAAATCCAGTTTTACTTACGAGGTCACCTACATCGATTAGTTCCATACCAAAACGCGTGTCTGGTTTATCTGACCCATAACGTTCCATCGCCTCTTTATAGGTTAACCGAAGAAAGGGAGTAGAAATTTTCTTCCCCATCGTTTCCGAGAAAATGCGCACCATCAATTGTTCCATCATGGGAAGGATATCATCCACTTCCACAAAGGACATTTCGACATCGAGCTGGGTAAATTCTGGCTGGCGATCCGCTCTTAAATCCTCATCCCGGAAACAACGCGTGATTTGGAAGTATTTTTCCATTCCGCCGACCATGAGGAGTTGTTTATATATTTGAGGTGACTGGGGCAAGGCATAAAATTCGCCTGGATGAACACGACTCGGAACGAGGTAGTCCCGAGCCCCCTCCGGAGTGGATTTAGTAAGTATTGGTGTTTCAATTTCATAGAACCCCTGACTGTCAAAGAAGGAACGCATAATTTGCGTGACTTGATGCCGAGTTTTAAAGACGGCCTGCATCTCAGGGCGGCGCAGATCCAAATAGCGGTACTTTAGCCGCACCGTTTCATCCACATCAATTTGATCGGCAATATAGTACGGCGGAGTTTTGGCTCCGTTTAAGATCTCTAAGGATTCAGCAAGGATCTCGATTTCACCAGTCGCTAAGTTCGTATTGATCATTCCCTGAGGCCGTACAATCACTTGACCCAGGATAGACACTACGAACTCGGAACGAAGACTCTCAACAGCGGCAAAGCTATCCCCCATCTTCTCCGGACCAAAAACAACCTGAACAAGGCCGGAACGATCTCTCAGATCGACAAAGATCAATCCCCCATGGTCACGACGACGCTGAACCCAGCCCAGCAAACGAACAACCTCTCCAGCTCTTTCAACTCCTAATGTTCTAGTTTCCACACGTTCTGAAAATAATGTCATGCTTAAACTCCTCTCTTATATTTCTTTTTGATTTCTTCTAACGCGTCAACAAGAGGGACTTCAATTTGCTCCCCTATCTCTAAATCCCGAATCAGGATTACTTGACGTTCCAGTTCTTCTTCTCCCAGAATAAAGGCAAATTGAGTCCTTTGGCGGTCAGCAGCTTTTAGCTGGGACTTCAAACTTCGGCCGAGCAGATCCATACTCACTGGTATACCTTGACCTCTTAAGGCGCTCAGGAGGGCAAACCCTTCGGTCTGTGCTTTCTCCCCAAGGGCAATTAACATACCAAACAGCTTGGGCTTCTCTTCTTGAAGTTTATGTTGAACATGAAGTGCCGCTAAAACGCGCTCGATTCCCATGGCAAATCCAATGCCTGGGGTAGGCGGGCCGCCGATTTCTTCAACCAATCGATCGTAGCGACCACCTCCACAGATAGCGCTTTGAGCTCCGATTTCTTCAACCATTACTTCAAACGCTGTTTTCGTGTAATAATCTAACCCTCGAACCAAGCGCGGATTGACTCTGTAAACCACACCACCAGCTTCTAATAATATTTTTAATCGCTCAAAGTGAGTAGAACAGTCCTCACAAAGGGTATCAAGAGTTGTCGGCGCCCCAACAGTAACCGCTTGACAGGACGGGTTCTTGCAATCCAAGATACGCAGTGGATTGCGTTCAAACCGTTCCTGACAGTCAATACAAAGTCCATCTTGGCGTGTTGCCAGGAATTCTTGAAGTTGGGCACGGTGCTTGGCCCGACAGGTTGGGCAGCCCACTGAATTAACGTGTACTTCAAGCCCACTAAGCCCCAGACGTTGATAGAGATTCCAGACTAAGCTAATCACTTCGGCATCAACCACCGCTTGGTCTGCACCTAACACTTCTACCCCAAATTGATGGAATTGGCGAAAACGTCCGCTTTGTGGCCTTTCATAGCGAAACATCGGCCCCATATAATAGAGTTTGACCGGCTGGGGTTGCCCATAGAGCTTATTTTCAACATAAGCACGACAAACAGAAGCCGTTAACTCAGGACGCAGGGTCATCGAACGTTCCCCTTTGTCTAAGAAGGTATACATTTCTTTCTTAACGATATCCGTTGTTTGTCCAACACCCCGTTGAAAAAGTTCCGTGGCCTCAAACATCGGAGTCCGAATCTCTTCATACCCATATTCACTGCAAACTGTACGAATAGTTTCTTCGAGATATTGCCATTGCTCAACCGCACCTGGCAACAAATCCTGGGTTCCTTTTGGACGCTGAATCGCCATAGATCTTCCTCCTACACTAGTATTAAAAAAGTTCTCGTTCCTTGCTTTGCGCAAGGGACGAGAACTTCTCGTGGTGCCACCCTAATTGACGGTATTTATTCCGCCCACTTTCCAGTCGTTAACGAGACTATCCGCGCCAAAATACCCCCTTTTAGGGTGTCCTACCGAGTGTCTCTCAGGCTAGTTCCAGTCTTGCTAGCCCTCCCTAGAGAAAGAGTGACGCGGAATTTTTCCAAAAGGTTTCGTGGGTACTTTAGACATTATTTAATATTTATCCTTTATTTTATCAAATACAGTTATCATTTGTCAATTAATTACCAAGAAATCTTCATCGCAAGTAGGGATTATCGTTCTTTTCTGCACCAATGCTGGTCTCGTCGCGGTGACCCGGAAACACCAGAGTATCGTCCGGCAGGATCATTAGCTTTTCCTTGACACCTTTAAGGAGGTGTTCCAGCGATCCTCCAGGGAAATCTGTCCGTCCAATCGATCCGGCAAAAAGCGTATCCCCACTAAACAGACCCTCCGAGCTTAAAAAGCAAACCCCACCCGGAGTGTGCCCTGGCGTAGAAATAACGCTTAAGCGTTGATTTCCAACCATCAGTTCTTGTCCGTCCTGAAGTAGGAAGTCTGCACTCTGAAGAACGACCTCCGATCCGAAATAACTAGACAGGTTCTTCTTCCCATCGGTGAGCATCTCCGCATCAGCTGAATGGATCCCTACTAAAACCTCCCCCAAAAGCCCTCGCAGTTCATCAACGGCACCGATATGATCCACGTGCCCGTGGGTAAGAAGAATATACTCTATCTTTAAGTCCTTCTCCGAAACCCAGCGGTGAATTTTTTTCCCATCTGCCCCGGGGTCAATGATAACGGCCTTCTTACTTTCCATACAGGCGTACAGATAACAATTTGCCCCCATGGCTCCCATTGCTCGCCCCTCGATCATCAACATTCCCTCCTAGAACTTCTTCTCACTATCCAAAAGTAACGTTACTGGCCCATCGTTAATCAGCTCTACGTCCATCTCCGCTTGAAAGACCCCGGTTTCCACTTTCAGGCCGTGATTGCGGATCACTTCTACAGCTCGCTCATACAAGACCTTAGCCCTCTCTGGCGGTGCAGCAGTCTTGAAGCTGGGTCGTTTTCCACTACGACAATCGCCATAGAGGGTGAACTGCGAAACAATCAGAATTTCGCCGCCTACCTCTTGGACGGAACGGTTCATTTTTCCTTCTTCATCTTCAAAAATCCGCAGGCCCACCAGTTTATCGACCATCCAGGTTAAATCGTCTTCTCCGTCAGCTTGTCCAACCGCCAGCAAAACCAAGAGACCTGCGGAGATTTTTCCCACGTTTGCTCCCTTAACGATAACCGATGCCCGCTTAACGCGCTGAACCACACTACGCAAGTTACTTTCCTCCTGAATGAATCCGCGTGACTTCTGTAATGTCTTTGAGCTTACGGATTTTATGCATCACCATTTTCAGCTGTTCAAGGTTCCGTATTTCGATACGCAACTGAACATGAGCAACATTATCTTTCAGTACCCGCGCGTTAATTGCCAGTATATGGGCACGGGTATCTAATACAGTGTTCATAATTTCCGTAACCAGACGCGGTTGGTCAATTCCATAGATTTGAATATCCACAGGATAGATGGAATCCATCTGTTCAGCCCACACGACTTCTACAACTCGTTCATTCTCTTCTTGGGAATGACCCAGGAGATTACCACAATCTCCGCGATGAATGGAGACCCCTCGACCCCGGGTAATATAACCGACAATGGCATCTCCTGGAAGTGGGTTACAACACTGGGCAAAACGGACCAACACATTATCAACACCTTTAACCCGTACCCCATGGGAGGCTTTTCCGTAAGTGCTCTGGGTTAATGCTTTGCCCTCTGCTTGTTGAAGTGCCGCAAGTTGTAGCTTTTCCCGTTCTTCTTTCGAAAGGTCCTCGCGCAAGCGCATCAGGACTTTATTGGGGGTTAGAACGCCGTCCCCTATAGCGGCGTATAAATCATCCACGCCGACAAAATTTTGGCTCTTGCCGATCGCGAGGAGATTTTCTGAAATCAGAACACTTCCCGGCTCAAGTCCGAGCTTACGGATCTCCCGGTCCAAACTTTCACGACCACGGGCAATGTTATCCTCACGCTGCTCTTTTTTGAACCATTGGCGAATCCTGTTCTTGGCTTGCGAGGTTTTCACATAAGACAACCAATCCCGACTGGGTCCACTTTGCTTGGACGTAAGAATTTCTAGAATATCGCCGTTGGTCAGTTTTGTCTCGAGTGGAACGATCCGTCCATTAATTTTTGCGCCAATGCAACGGTGCCCGACATCCGTATGGACGCGGTAAGCAAAATCAACGGGACAGGAACCTGCCGGTAGTTCCACAACATCCCCTTTGGGAGTAAACACAAAGACGGTATCAGCAAACAGGTCGATCTTGAGAGACTCCATAAACTCTCCGGCATCCCGTGAATCATGTTGCCATTCCAGTAACTGACGCAACCAAGAAAGTTTTTGATCGAAATTTATGCTCGTTGCTTTGTTACCAGGCGTTTTGCAACCGGCTTCTTTATTGCTGCTTTGCTTATCACCTTCTTTGTACTTCCAATGCGCAGCAATACCATATTCGGACGTTCGGTGCATTTCGCAAGTCCGGATCTGAATTTCGAAGGGTTCTCCGTGAGCTCCGATTAACGTGGTATGGAGGGACTGATACATATTAGGCTTAGGCATAGCGATATAGTCTTTAAAGCGCCCTGGTATTGGCTTCCATAAGGTATGGATAATTCCCAAAGCCCCATAACAATCATTGACCGATTCCACAACCACTCGAATTGCCATCAGATCGTAAATTTCACTCAGTTCTTTATGCTGAGTGGTCATTTTGTGATAAATACTGTAGAAGTGTTTTGGGCGACCAGCAATGTCGGCATAAATTTCTACTTCATCCAAGCGTTCACGCAATTGCACAATAACTTCGTTGATATAGGCTTCCCGTTCTCGCCGTTTCAAAGCAATTCCTTCAACTAAATCATAGTATTCCTGAGGCTTAAGGTATCGAAACGAGAGATCTTCCAACTCCCATTTAATTCGGAAAATCCCGAGACGATTGGCCAGCGGCGCAAAAATTTCAAGGGTCTCCTGAGCAATTTCTTTTTGTTTTTCAATAGAATGATATTTCAAGGTACGCATATTATGGAGGCGATCAGCTAGCTTAATGAGAATGACGCGTATGTCTTTGGCCATGGCTAAGAACATCTTGCGCAAATTCTCAACTTGCTGCTCCATCTTACTCTTGTACTCTAAGCGTCCCAGCTTAGTCACTCCGTCAACAAGCAAGGCGACTTCCGGGCCAAATTCTCTCTCAATATCCATGATTGTATATGAAGTATCTTCCACAACATCATGAAGGAGCGAAGCTGCAATAGTCGATTCATCCATTTCCAGTTCCGCCAAAATCTTCGCGACTTCCAGAGGATGAAGGATATAGTCCTCACCAGAGTTGCGTAGCTGCCCCCGATGTGCTGCTTCAGCAAATCGATAAGCCTTTTCCACAATATCTATACGTGCGTACGGGGACCCCTTTTGCATTTTTACAATTAACTCGGCGAAGGACATAGGCGAGCTCCTCTCATAGCACGATATACCATTGATTGTGCCTAATATTGAACCAGAGAAAAAACGGGGTAATCCGTCAGCTTTTCTCTTCCGTTTAGAAACATCAATTCAATTAAAAACCCCATGCCCAGCATTTCCGCCCCAATCTTGTTCATTAAATTGGCAGTCGCGAGCATCGTTCCACCAGTTGCCAAAAGATCATCAACTAAAACGACCCGTTCACCAGGGTGCACCGCATCCGCGTGGACTTCTAAGGTATCAAAACCATATTCTAAAGCATAGGTTTCGCTTATAGTCTTGGCAGGCAGCTTACCTGGTTTTCGGACCGGGACATACCCAATTCCTAAAGCGTAAGCGACAGGAGCACCTAGGAGAAAGCCACGGGCTTCCGGACCGACGATCACTTCAGGTTGCCACGGTTTAATCTTTTCTACGAGAGCATCAATTGCCGCCCGAAATATTTCACCGTTTTTAAGCAACGTTGTGATGTCTTTGAAGGAAACCCCTTCTTTAGGGAAATCGGAAATTACACGAATATGATCCTTAAAGTCCACAGCTTACACCTTCTCCCCTATATTTTTCCATAAAAGATTACTCTTATCCATTGGCCCACGTAATAAATTGCTCTGGAACTTTAGGGACCTGTCGACCCGCTCGTTGCCGCTCCTATAACGTAAAGAGGAGTCAAGATCTAACTTACTCTCCGCTGGTACCCAGGCTAAGGCCATCTCGTCTGTTCCTCCCAGACAACGAATCAGCCCTAATTCTTCAAAAATTCCAAGGGCGATTTGCCCATTACGGGTGATTTTAGGATTAGACCCATAGCGAAAGGGATTATCCGCTTTTGCTTTGGTCAATAGATCCCGGTATATCTCGATAAGTTCTTCACGCGTTAAGGACCCACACCGCTGACGAATCCTTTCTTCACGGACACTTTGAAATCCTGCAAGTGCAATACGAAATATACCCAATTGTCGCAGTTTTTCGACCCCTTCTCTAAAATCCTCTTCAGTCAGTGGGAGGCCGAGAATTAAACCTAAGCCTTCCTCCTGATTCGAGTCATTTAAGTGCTGAAGGGTCGGCTCGCCTCCAGTCGTGTCCCAAGCCCAAATTCGACCTTTGACCTCCGCTAAAGGCCACTCATTCCGATTCAATTTCCGCCAATCCAGCCACTCCAACTCTGGTTCATCTAGAGTCACCGCAATTTCCTGACCAATATCGGAAGGACTTTCTTCTAGAACTGAGGGTCGCTCCCGCCAGTTCGCTTCGGCCTGAATATCTTTAATCATTAATTGAACCTTTTCAGGTCCACGAAAGGTATTCCAATCTAGGCTGAACGCTGTATCTAATCTCGTTTCTTGGCTCAGTTCGTTCAACCGTTCTCCCAAGCGAAAAGCGATTCCATCCTGTTCTCCCTGAGATCCAAACCGAAATTTTATATGACTTCGTTCTTTGCCGACCGCACTGACAGAATGTACTACAATTCCCTTACAGGCTAAAATAGGTCCGGGGTTTCCATACCCAAAGGGAGCCATTTTTTCGAGATCGTGGAGCAAGTCTCCTGAAACTGCCTCAAGAGACACTTGCCGGTCTATTTTTAACTCCTCTAGAAAAAGGGTTTCCTTGAAAACTGCGGCTTGTTCATTTAGGCCTTCTCTGAATCGTTCAATATCTTCTGTTGCCAGGGAAAATCCTGCAGCAGCCCTATGCCCGCCAAACTTGGCCAAAAGATGCGCTTGGGTGCTTAGTTGCTCCAATACAGGATAACCGGAGATGCCTCGAGCCGAGCCTTTGGCGTTTTCTCCTTCTTCAGCGATCATAAAAACTGGTCGATAATAACGTTCTACCAAACGAGACGCCACAATTCCAATGACTCCGTGATGCCAATGATTGGCCGAAAGAACGATCACCCTTGGTAGAGGTTTACCCTCTACAAGAGCAATCGCCTCAGCTAGAATCGCCTTCTCTGTTTCCTGACGCAACTGATTTTCTTGGGTTAAGAGGCCGGCTAACTCCCTCGCGCGCGCACGGTCCTGTGTCAAGAGTAGCTCCAGACCTGATTTTGCACTGTCCATACGTCCCGCAGCATTAATCCGGGGCGCAACCATAAAGCCGATTTGCCCCGCTTTAAGCGCTTTATCCCTAAGCCCACACTCCTCGAGAAGAACCTCCAAGCCAAGATGTTGGGTCTCTTTCATTTGGTTGAGCCCATAATGAACAAAAACGCGGTTTTCCCCAACCAAAGGGACCAAATCTGCAATCGTTCCCAAAGCCACCAAATCCAAAAGACCAAGTTCTGTGTGTATACCCACTTTACTATTTCCAAACGATTGTAACAAGGCCTGTCCCAGCTTAAACGCCACGCCCACCCCGGCTAACTCACGAAACGGATAACCCGAATCTGCCGCCTTAGGATTTAATATGGCAAAAGCCTCCGGCAGACTATCGGGTGGTTCATGGTGATCCGTGACGATGACATCGATATGCAAAGTCCGAGCAAGTCCCACTTCCATGACTGAGGTGATGCCGCAATCGACCGTAATGATAACTGTTACACCCGCCTTAGCGGCACGCTTAATGGCTTCGGGATTTAATCCATACCCTTCGTCTTGGCGGTTAGGAATATACGTCACGGCTTGAAAACCCAAATCACTCAGGACTTTGTAGAGTAACGTGGTACTTGTCACCCCGTCCACGTCGTAATCTCCGTAAACGAGTACCTTCTCTTTCTTTTCTAAGGCTTGGGTCAAACGCTCGATGACTCGCGCCATATCGCGAAAAAGAAACGGGGACGACAGATTCAAGAGCGTTGGGCGTAAAAATTCGATAGCCTCTTCTGGCTGGCGAAATCCCCTTTGAGCTAAAATATCCGCGACGATCGGAGATATCCCTAGGGAATCACTGAGTTTTTGTGATGCCCGTCCAAACGACGGTTGCATTGACCATATTCGTTTCACTCTGTATTCCCCCTAAATTCGCTGCACGATGCGTGATATTCAACCTGAAGCTAACACTTCGCGCCTAGAACCTTCACCAGACTCCCGCACTCTCCATTGATTAGTCAGTTCTACTTGTTTGCTGAAGATATCCATCAATAGACCGCTGCCATCTAGTCACTAACTTCTGGCTTATGATCTTCGACCCCTGACTCCTGTGTTCTGCAGCGTTGACAAGTATCAGCTAACCCTTCCTCAACAGGACATTCCACCTCTCTGCCAAAACAAGGTTCTGCGTGAATCAGGACATGGGTTTCATGCAATTTTTCGCTAATTTCCTCCTCAATCACGTCACACAATTCATGAACTTCGACGACTGGAGTGTATCGCGCCACGACCAGATGTAAATCAATATGCCTTTCCGCTCCAGACTTCCGAGTCCGAAGTTTATGGAATTCGACAAATTCAGCCGCGTGGTGCAGGAGAACTTCGGCAATAATTTCACGTTCCTCATCAGGTAAGCTAACATCAACCAATGGGGCGAATGCTTGCTTTGTCAAATCGAAGGATGTCTTAATGATTATTAAGGCGACACCGAGCGCGATGATCGGATCTATAATGGCCCAACCTGTAAGCTTGATCAAGAGAAGACCGATAAAAACGCCAGCTGAAGTATAAACATCGGTTCGCAAATGCAACGCATCTGCTTCGAGAGCCACAGAGTCAGTTTGTTTCGCAACCCTCATTAGTCGGGCCGAAACTATTAAGTTCATGATCGCCGAAACTCCCATGATGATTAAACCCAATTCCAGATTTCCAACATGACTTACGTCGCCATCAATTATCTTATGGATCTTCTGAATCGCTTCAAAGACAATCATCATTGCTGCAACGAATATTAACGCTGCCTCAATAGTACCAGAAACATTTTCAATTTTCCCATGTCCATAGGCATGGCGTGAATCTGCAGGTTTACCCGACTCGCGCACCGCGAAGAGGGCGATAAAGGCCGCCACTAAGTCAATTCCAGAATGAATTCCCTCCGACAAGATACTAACAGAACCACTGACTAAGCCGATTGCCACTTTCGCTAACGTTAAAAAGAAATTTGACGCCACGGATAACGAGGCCACCTGCGTCTTATCACTCACGATTTAACTCTCCTCACCTAGGCATATGAAAGAAAATATCCAAGGCATCTTCGACTTGTTATTTTCTTTCATATGCCTTATCTAAATACAAAAATAGGACTCCTTGTTAAAAGGAAGTCCCACGGATTCCTCCGTTGCCCCAATCCATGAGGCCCAGCTATTCCGCCTGACAATGATAGGTTATGTATAAGATATCAAACCTGGACCCTTATAGCAATATTTATTTCTTATATCATGGTGTTAAAATGTTTCCATAGATAATCCATCCGAGGCCTAAGATTAGACGTAGAATCGTTGGGGCAAAGCTCCACAGAACCTGACTCTTCTTGTTTTTAGGAATAATACCTGTTCCTACAACCAAAGCCCAGAAGATTAAGGCTGCAATAGGCGTGATAAAGGCGCCAAAGAGAACTAAGCTGATTAATCCTCCAACCAGGCCACTCACCACTTTGCTTTTATTGGCAATACGCCCAATCACAATTAAGAGTAAGACCCCGACCATCCCCATAACCAAAAGGGGTGATTCCCAGCGCCAAAACTGCGCTGCATCATGGGCAAAGATGTTAATCCCGCTTAGAGTGACAGTCGCCGCGATCGTCCCCCACGTCCCTCCAAAGAAAATCATTCCCGCGGAAAGAAGAAGCAATCCCTCCAGTAAGACCAGTTGTATAAATTCCAAGCAAGCTCCCTCCCCCGCAATACATCAAATGCTAGTGTATCCTAATATTAACCAATTTAATCCATGATGATTTCCTTCCTACTCGAATATATATCATTGTTACGAGTTGAGAAGGGAGAATTTAACGTGGAAAAGGACGCAGGACTTGCAGAAATTTCTCAAAACCTAAATTCGTCAAACGGGCATAAGGTCTTACTTATTATTTTTGGCATTATTGTTACTCTGATTGGGACTCTTGCCCTCACCCTCACTATTTACACCTGGGATAGAGGGGTGCTTGCTAACGGCGTAGTCCTCTCTGGAATTCCCTTAGGGCACCTCAGTATTAAAGACGCCCAAGAAAGACTGGAGAAAAATAAGAAGGAAATTTTAGAACGCCCAGTCCATTTCGTCACTGCAGAAAATAATCTCTTAATCAGCATGGGCGAGCTCGGTTTTACCGCTAACTATGATGAGGCACTTCAACAGGCCTATCTCATTGGCCGAAGAGGCATCATCTTGGTGAAAGCCTACAGCAAGTTTAAGGCCAGCTGGGGGATTTCCATTGACCCTCACTATCAATGGAATGATCAAGCGCTGGGGGATGCTTTAAACAAACACATCGTTCCCTTAAATATTCCTGCCAAAAATGCCCACTTTACAATTATGCCGGATAACAGTATGGAAATAGTGCCTGAAGAGCCCGGGAAACAAGCGGATATTAATGCCCTCAGCGCGAGTGTAAAGAATCTAAGCCTTAATCAAACTGAAGCGATCCCTGTTCCCTTCAAAACTCTCACGCCAGACGTCACAAAAACAGAGCTTGAGCACCTGAAAATGACCGGACTCCTAAGTAGCTATACCACCCATTTTAATTCCAATCAGATAGGTCGAACAGAAAATATAAAGCTTGCAGCCAAAGCCATAGATGGCACTGTTTTAAAACCTGAAGAGGAGTTCTCTTTTAACCAAACCGTTGGCCCGAGAACCATCGAGGCAGGGTATCAGATGGCCATAATCATTGAAGGTGATCAATTCGTACCCGGTCTGGGAGGCGGCGTATGCCAGGTTTCCAGCACCCTTTACAATGCTGTCGAGCGGGCAAACTTAACTGTTACCGAACGTTCACGCCATAGTATTGCCATTACCTATGTTCCACCCGGCCAGGACGCTACCGTGGCTTATCCTACTCTTGACTTCAAATTTAAAAATAACTCTGGAGGGTATCTTCTCATCCGTAGTAATGTGACAGATGATACACTGACCTTTTCAATATATGGCAAGTAAAGGACTTAGCAGGCCTCACATAATGTTTTGCTTTATTTCCCATTATAGTAACGATCTTCCTAGTAGCTTCATAATCTGTATTAGGCAAAGAAAACTTATAGTCTACAAACGGATTAATCAAAGGGAGGTTTTTCTTATGTGGGGTCCTTGGGGCTTTGGTTTCCCCTGGTGGGGTGGTTTCGGTGGCTTTGGCTTTCCATGGTGGGGCTGGCGCCGTCGTTGGTGGTGGTAATAGATAACCTTAGACATTAAGTCTTAGATATCGACTTTCTTTTGAAAAATACAGTACCAAGAAGGGTAGCCGCATCATCCTTGACGGCTACCCTTTTTATTGATAAGCAAATTGCATTTGGGAATTTAGCTAGGTACCATTGGTTGAAGCTTATAAAGGGCCCCCTAAACAAGGGACCCTCTTAACAATATTTCTTTAGTCGAATTTAGAATATAACTCCTAAAGCAATCAGAATTAACACTGCAATAGCGATAATTCCAACACCTACACCACAACCGCCTACGCCTGCACCACCATATCCGTACATAAACTCACCTCCAAAAATAACACTTTGACACATACATTTTCAATTTAAAATACGATTCCCATTGCGATAAGCAAAAGAATGATCACGACAACAGCGGCAATTCCTGCGCCAATTCCGTTTCCACATCCACCAAACATAGTTTCAACCTCCCTTTATTTCACTTTATTTGATTTAGAAAATCACACCTAAGGCAATTAAGATTAGAATTGCGATGGCAATTATACCGACACCTACGCCACAACCCACGCCAACAGGTGCAACAGGTGCGCATACGGGTGCACAACAACCAGCACGCCCTACTCCATATCCGTACATAATATACCCTCCTTTATATTCCAAGTCATTAGAATCAAAAGTCTCAGTGGGTTAAAAAACTATTCCCATTGCAATTAACAGAAGAATAATCACTACCACGACTGCAATTCCCGGTAAAAAGTTCTGTCTACATCCAACGCCGTCGACTCCGTCAACACCTACGCCATATGCCATATAGAACAACCTCCATTTTCCAAAGTATTGAATTTAACTGGGCTCACTGTAAGATATGTTGAACAGAAAAAAATGTTAATATATTCCAATATTTTTAAAGTATTTTTTAAGCCCTATTAAGCAGATCAATAGAGAACAGAAAGAACTCTCCGAATAAAGTCCGGAGAGTTCTTTCTGGGTAACGGAGCTAATAGTTGGGGTTTTGTAGACGCCGAGAAAATTCATTTATACCCATAGAAGCATAGCAATAAACACGATGCTCGTGCCAAGCATCTGCCTTCTGATCTGCCCATCCCCGTTCCGTTGTAAAAGCCATCACATACCCGGTACGTTCCACCGCCAGGGCAACACCAGCGTTGAGGTCCCCGTAGGGATAGGCGAAAAATTTCACCGGATGTCCCAGTCCATTTTCCAATAGTTCCTTTGAACCTTGGAGTTCCTTTAGCACTGTCCCTGAATCCAGTCTTGACAAATAAGGATGATTTACAGTGTGCCCTTCAATTTCCCATCCATTTGCTGCTAGTTCTTTGAGCTGGGACCAAGACATAAAGCCCTCTCCATCTATATAGCTTGAAACCATGAAGATCGTGGCGGTAAAACCATGTTTTTTCAAGATTGGTAACGCGGTCGTGTAATTATCTGCGTACCCGTCATCAAAGGTGATCACAAAAGGTTTCTCTGGAAGGCTCCCCCCCTTATACAAGGCTTGGTATAGCTGTTCTAAAGAGACGCTTTGATACCCTTTGTCCTGCAAATAAGCCATTTGAGCTTCAAACTGGTCCGGTGGCATTCTTAGTTCGTTTCCTGTCTCTTGCATAACCGAGTGGTAGTACAGGATGGGCACAGCTTTAGGTTTTTGCACACTTGAGGGTGTTGACGTGTTGTTTGATAATCCACTAGCTGTCTCGCTTGGATTCATTGAGACAAATTGAGCTTGAAAAGTGGAGCGTGCCAACTCAGAAGAGTCCGTCTTATTCGATAAACCCAGTTCTGACATCGTTAAGGGCCAAGAATTCTCTGGCGATTGAATGGAGGTATTCCCGCCCCCACAACCACTGATTCCAAGTACAAACACGACTACAAAGACTGGGAAAAAGGAAACTAGCGCTCCAATGATTTTCTTCAGCACCACTCACCGCTCCTTTACATTTAAACGTCAATCATCTCAGGTATTTTAACCGCGTCAATTTATTTTTAGTCCTATTCTAGCACACTTTCAATCCCACTAACTCCCTTAAATGGAAAAAGTAAAAAGGACCTCGAGAATAATTCTCGAGATCCTTTTTACTTTAAATCAGATTTGCATTAAAAATTACACACGAACAGCCTTGCTACCTTTACCTCGTGGATTCTTCATGTGCTTCTTAATTTCCACGAGGATTTGGCTGGCATTAAAGATCGAGGAATAGGCTCCACTGAATACCCCAATCAGCATTGCTAGAGAAAAGACTTTTGTAGACTCTCCACCTAGAAAAAATATCGAGAACAAGGCGATCAGTACTGTAATGACTGTGTTGACAGATCGACGCATCGTCTGCCAAACCGATTTATCCACCATGTCTTCGTAACTGTCCCCGCGCCTCATCTTAGCCTCGTTCTCACGAATTCGGTCAAAGATAACTACGGTATCGTTAATGGAATACCCAAATATTGTCAATACCGCTGCCACAAACGTTGAGTCAATCTGCCATCGGAATAGGGAGAAAAGCCCCACAACCACTAAAACATCATGTAATAACGCGATAATCGCCGAAATAGCAAAGACAAACTGAAACCTAAACGAAATATAACCGATCATCAATAGCATAGCAATGCCTAACGCCATAAACGCGTTTTGGGTAAGTTCTCTGCCCATCGCCGGGCCTACTTTATCTTCTTTTAGAGTCGTCTTGTCATACTCTCCGACCTTGGTCTGTAAAGCCGCTAGCAATTCATTTCTTTTTGCTTCTTCAAGGGCCTCTGTCCGGATCAAAGCACTGGTGTTCCCAGTAGACAATTGCACAGGCCCTTCCAGTCCAACCGATTTCATCGTGTCCGTAATAGCAGCCTGGGTCACGGCTTTCTTAAAGGTCATCTCGATCATCGTTCCGCCTTTGAAATCAATCCCTAAATTGAGCCCCTGCATGAAGAGAGAAATAATCCCTGGAATAATAATCAGAAGCGAAATGGCAAACCACCAATACCGTT
>Ga0209123_1001643_pt1 | contig 21325 bp, 21 predicted proteins | sample BarGraIncu00431A_FD_184500 | JGI IMG/M metagenome (GOLD analysis project Ga0209123, IMG submission 184500) | Arctic peat soil microbial communities from Barrow, Alaska, USA - Barrow Graham LP Incubations 004-31A (SPAdes) (version 2) | ecosystem: Environmental > Terrestrial > Soil > Wetlands >... | reverse complement strand
ATTGAAAACATCATAGGTAGTGGCTGGGTGAATAACATTGGAAATTTCATTCCTGGTCAGGCATATAAAATTAATGTGAATAACGATGTAATTCTTACCATCCAACAAAGCTATCCGAAATCAGCAGCTGTTTTGGCTGTTGTTGAACAACCAGTTTATTTTTCCTCACAAGTTGAAGGAAATGGTGTAAATCATATGAATATTAATTTCATAGATTTGAGTCAGTCGGTTCTTTCCGTTGGTGATGAGGTAGCTGCATTTGATGGTGATATTTGTGTAGGCGCCCTAAAGATTAGTTCAGATCAACTGAATTCCGGAACTGCCAGTCTAATTGCTTCCTATTTGACCAATAGCGTAAAACAAGATGGATTTAAGGAAGGTGATCCAATTCAAATCTATGTCTGGAATCATGAGAATGGTGAAAAATCAACTGCAATGTTAGATGTCGTAGAAGGACAAATGAGTTATGGAAAGAATGCCAGCGTTTTGGTACAATTCAAATCATTGTCAAATGGGACAATGAATATTGCGGATAGGATTAAAATTGATGTGTTCCCTAATCCCAGCAAAGGAAAAATCACTGTTCGTTATTCTCAGATCCCTGTCTCCGGAAGCAGAATTGATATTCTCGATATTACCGGAAGAAAAATTAGTTCACAGTTAATCGCTGAAACTTCAGAAGAATTTAATCTGGATCAGCAACCTGCAGGAATTTACCTGGTGAAATCCATAATTGATTCAAATGAGTTCATTCAAAAGTTGATCCTCAGTAAATAGATTTGGTTTGGTTCAAAGTCCCCGGTTCTAAATGGTTCCGGGGATTTTTTTTGTTTATTATCGCTGCGTCATTGCGAACGTAGTGAAGCAATCCGTTTCAGATTAAGATTGCTTTCCCGATCTCCATCGGGACAGGCAGTACCTCGCAATGACGATCATCGTAGCGTCATTGCGAATGGAGTGAAGCAATCCGTTTCAGATTAAGATTGCTTCGTACTCGCAATGTCGATCAAAGTTGCGTCATTGCGAACGTAGTGAAGCAATCCGATGTTATAAAAAGTTACCTGATAAATCTTTCCATCCGGGATTAAAATTGAATATCATATCAAGTTTCTTTTGACGAGAACCGGCTTTAATTTGTTTCTCCCTGAAGATTGCTTCTTCAATGCTTGTCAATTCTTCGTAGTACACCAATTCTTTTACATTGTATTTGTGGGTGAAAGATGTCTTATACAATCCGGTTCGATGTTCATATATGCGATTTGCCAGGTTGCTTGTTACCCCGGTGTAAAGTACTGTGTGGTTTTTGTTGGTTAAAATGTAGATGTAACCTCCTCGTTCCATATTGGGATGCAATAAGTTAGGTGTGGATTGCTTCGTCCGGTTACGTTTCACTCCATCTCCTCGCATAGACGGGTAATAGGTTGAGATTGCCGCGCTTCCTACGGTCGCTCGCAATGACGGGTTTTTTATCGTACTCGCAATGTCGATCAAAGTTGCGTCATTGCGAGTGGAAAGCTATTTTTAATAGCCACAATGTGAATATGACAGGGAGAGAATTTGCTACTTTAGCCAAAATATTGAAATACCTAAATATAAACATGTTACGCAAATCTGTCATTGCGAGGCCGCTTAATTATTGATGATTTTTTAAACGAACTATTATTAACACACTTTTAAAAAAGAATTCTTTCCCGTTTTTTGCAAAGGATCACCTTTGTCAAGGATTTCATAACGTGAGTTTTTCGAAACAAATTCCGGTACAATTTCCTTCATATGTGCTACCAGTTCCCAATCATCTAGTTGACTCAAACTACTTAGCAATTCATTGATCTGTTTTTCAGATAATTTGTATTTGTATGGCCTGATTTTTCGGATCATGATCTTTTCATTGGCAGTAAGGAGAGTTTCTTCGTCTCTAACCAATAGTTCTTCGTATAATTTCTCACCAGGGCGCAGGCCTGTTTCCACAATTTTTATCTCTTCATGAGGAATTAAACCCGATAACGATATCATTCGCACAGCCAGATCGTAAATTCGCACCGGACTACCCATGTCGAAAAGGAAAATTTCGCCGCCCTTGCCCATAAAACTGGCCTCTAAAACCAGGTTACATGCCTCCGGTATCGTCATGAAATATCGGATTATATCCCGATGAGTAATCGTAACCGGCCCTCCGTTAAAGATCTGTTTTTTGAAAATTGGGATTACCGAACCATTCGACCCAAGCACATTTCCGAAACGGGTGGTGATGAACTGGGTTTGCATCCCGGCATGCTTCGACAGCGACTGAATGTAAATTTCACAAATACGTTTGGACGCCCCCATGATGTTTGTTGGATTCACCGCTTTATCCGTCGATACCATTACAAACTTCTCCACATTAAAGTTTATGGCCAGATCAGCGATGTTCTTTGTTCCTCCAACATTATTGCCTATAGCTTCATTAGGTTGCATTTCCATCATAGGCACATGTTTATAGGCTGCGGCATGAAAGATGATCTGAGGCTGGCACTTTTCAAAGATTCTTTGCATTCGGTTTGAATCGGTTACATCAGCCACGAAAACATATAACTCTGTTTCATTGATGAGACGAATGATTTCATTTTGAATGTCAAAAGCAGCTGTTTCCGACTGGTCAACGATGATGATACTCTGCGGTTCAAGATAAACCAGCTGCCGTACAATTTCCGAACCTATGGAGCCTGCACCACCTGTTACCATGATCCGTTTTCCGTGAATACCTTTGTAAATCGATTCCGCTTTCGTTGAAATAGGTTCGCGTCCCAAAAGATCCTCAATGCGTAAGTCCTTGAACTTCCCTACCGTGAATTTATCGTCCAGAATGGCGTATGGATTTGAAACTTCCTTAACTTTCAGGTGATTCGAAAGGCACTCATCTATAATTTCCCGTTTCCTTTCAACATCTATTTGGGCAGCCGAAATAGCCAATATCATCTGATGCACTTTTCGTTCTTTTATCAGCTTTTCGAATACAATACTCGGCGGATATACTGTTAATCCTTCAACTCTTTTGTTCCACAACTGAGGATTATCATCCACAAAACCTACTATGCGGTAATGGATGTTTGAATCTTTATCAATTACGCTGTGGGCAATAGATCCCATTACTCCGGCACCGTAAATCATGATATTAACGGTATCATTAGGTTTGGCAATCAGGTTTTGGTAAACGTACGGCACAATCAAACGGAAAGAGATTGTGAGAGCGGATGACAGAAAATAGTATATGACAATGATCGACCATGGAATCATTAAATCTTGATTGAAGAAATGCCCGAATAAGCTGATCAGGAAAAAACCTGAAGAAAGAAACAGATGCACTTTCAACAGCACCAATATCTCGTGCCTCGACGAATGGCGAATGATACCATGATGTGGTTTAAAAATGAAAACCGCCAGGATGAAAAAGGGAAATCCGGCCAAAAGCTGAAGGAACATTACATTGATGTTAACATTCATCGAAAAAAGGTTGTACCTCAACAAGTAGGTAAACAGAAAAGTTGAGACAACGATGATCGAATCAATGATTAGCACAATCCACCGAGACAAGTAATTTTTGTTCATGAGGTTTTTAATTCTTCTTAGCATATCAAATTGTTTTAAAATTATTATCAGCATTGGCACCCGTGGATTCATTCCCGGCATATTTTGCTGTTAAAAATTTGACAAAATGGATTCCATGGGTGTCGGTAATCCAACCCAATCGAAAAAAGTTAATGTACATTGATGAAATCCCCGAATGAATTAAGCCGATTCGTGTTGATAGCCTAATGTTTATTGTTTAGCCAGGCTACTAAAAATATAGCGTAATTCACTGATTATGATAATTCTGTCAGGCAAACAGACCAAAACTATTATGAGATGATTCATTTGATATATGAACGGTCAGTTTGAGACAATGAAGTGTATGTTTTTTTATGATCCGAATTTCTAAAATGGATAGGATGCAGTATCCAAAACAGTCAAAATCCAATCAAAATCGTAATTAATTTAAGCGCCGGAAGGAAGTCAAAGAATATTATCAAAACAACGACTAAAAAACTCATCTTCTTAAAATATTATCGTCGATACACAGCAAATCAGATTTCCTGGTTCTCGAAAATCCGAATGAGATGAAGGCGGTAATGACCTGGTTTTAGTGCTTTACACCCTTACTCATCAAAACGGACGTAAACGTGCAAATGATTATTTTGATATCGAATCCTATTGATTTACGCTTCAGGTATTCTTTTTCATACGCCACCTTTGCTTCCAGCGAAATTTCGTCTCTACCATTAATTTGTGCCCATCCGGTAATTCCAGGTCTTAAACCATCAACCCCGGAAGCGACACGCAATGCCATCAAATCATCCTGATTGTATAAGGCAGGACGCGGGCCAACAAAAACCATCTCTCCTTTGATAATATTGATCAGATTGGGAAGTTCATCAATGCTGAGTTTGCGAAGCAGACCCCCGATCTTGAGAAGATATCGCTCCGGGTTTTCAAGTAGATGAGTCGCAACATTTGGTGTGTTTTTCTTCATCGTACGAAACTTATAAATCTTGAAAAACGTGCAATTAACTCCGACCCGTTTTTGTTGGAAGAATACCGGGAATCCATCTTCAACGATTATCATCATTGTAACCAGCACAAAAAGAGGAGACAACAGGAGAAGCAATACCAATGCGATGATTCGTTGTAGCATAATGATTAATAGATAAATTTATAATAAACCGTCCTTAAAAATAATCCGGTCTATGAGTTTTTTTTATGATATCATCATTGCGAACATAGTGAAGCAATCCAATGTTTAAAGTAAGATTACTTCGTCCTCGCAATGACACCACTTCATACCGTCATTGCGAATGTAATGAAGCAATCTGTCATTCAATGGAATTACTCAAATCCTTCCATTCCGAATTAAATCTGTTGATTAAATCTAGTTTTCTTTGACGGGAACCCGCTTTAATTTGCTTTTCCCGAAAGATTGCATCTTCAATCGAAGTAAATTCTTCATAATACACGAGTTTCGTCACATTGTACCTTGATGTAAATGAGTCTTTATAAAAACTAGTACGATGTTCAAAAAGTCGGTTCCCCAAATTACTGGTTACACCTGTGTACAATACCGTGTGGTTCTTATTTGTTAGGATGTATAGGTATCCGCCTCTTTCCATAATGGGTCGTCATTGCGAATGTAGTGAAGCAATCTGATCGCGTACCATCATTGCATGCCTTTAGCAGACAGGCGAATAAAGTGTTGTGTAGTGAAGCAATCTGCTTATTAAAAGGAGTTTGCTTCGTCGTTCGTACCTCACTCCTCGCAATGACGAGGGTGGAGGGTTGCGAACAGATTGCTTCGGCCGTGCCTCCCTCGCAATAACAATCTGAACAACGTCATTGCACTCCCCTTACCGTCATTGCGAACGTAGTGAAGCAATCTGTTCTTAATGTGAGATTGCTTCATTCCCTATGGTCATTCGCAATGACGCTTCGAAAATCAGTTCTATCCTTTAAACGATTCCAGTGTTTTCTTCAATCCATCCCGGGCCGAAACCGGCATCTTTTCAATCCCTAAAGCTTTTTTTATTTTCTGATTCGACACCACATACGATTCTGTTAATTTCTGAAGTCGTTCACTGTTTAAAGGTAGATGAAGAACATCTCCCATTCTGGCCAGCAGACTTATCAATTTCCCTGATATATTCCAGATTCTCGGCTTTTTGTTTTGTGACTCTGTAATCAGCCGAAATAATTCATTGGTCGATAAAGCCTCATCATCAGCTACCTGATAAATACCCGGTTCTATCTCTTTTTCAATGATTTGCCGAATAATGTAACTTAGGTTATCGATCGAGGTAAACGAGCGTTTGTTTTCATAGGCTCCCAAAGGCCAGGGAAGTCCTTTTTTCTGTAGGGAATACAACAGGTTTAAATTACCCTTGTTCCCAGGTCCGTGTATCATGCAGGGACGGAGGATGAAGACCTTCTGGTCATCGCGAGTGCTTGGTTTAATGATGAGATTGCTTTGTCCTCCTTCGTCGTCCTCGCAATGACGGGTTTGAGGAAGCTTGTCGTGTTGTCGTGTTGTCGTGTTGTCATGTTGTCCAGCCATCAAATACTCTTCTGCCTCCAACTTCGATTGTCCATAAGGCGTTTGAGGATCGGGAAGGTCTTCTTCTGTGAGTTGGTTCCCTTTGACCTGATCAGCAACGGCCTTTACTGAGCTGAAAAAGATAAATTTACGTGCTTCAGTTTTTAAAAACCAGTCAAAGATTTTTCTGGTCAATCCCACATTAATATCAAAATAATCCCGGGCGGAAGCGGTGTTTTTGGTATCGTGTGCTTTCCCGGCCAAATGAATAATCACATCTACCTCCGGAAGTTTTTCCAGTTCATTCCATCCAAAGGTATGGACAATCCCTTCTTTTTGGGGTGAAACAATATCCAACCCGTAAATCGTATGCTGTTCCTTTAAGGATGCAACTAAGTTGCTCCCAACAAAACCGTGGATGCCGGTGATTAAAATGTTCATTGAGGCAGTACTGAATTTTGTTTCCTGTTTTTTCTTTCTTCGAGGTATAAGCTTGGCATTATTGCCATATAGGGGATTAGCCTTTGTATTAATTTGTTGGGCTCATTAAATAATCGATTTAGCCAGATAAAGCGCAGACTACCAAGCTTAAAATGCGGAACGTTTAATTTACCGATGTAAAAATGAAAGGCCGCCCCAATACCAAACATCACACCTTGATCCAGAAAAGGCAAGATCTTGTTCATAAATATTTCCTGCTTTGGAGCTCCTAATGAAACCCAAATAATATCAGGTTTTAGTTGGTTTATTTCCTTTGCAATGGATTGATAATCGAAACTTTCAACTGATAAAAATGGCAATGGGATAGTTTTAATATTAATCGAATTTAGGTTTTTTCTAATTAAGACTTCTTTTATTTGCTGGGTCGTTTCACTTGTGCTACCCAATAAGATATGTTTATAGTCTTTTTCGATATAATGTTCAAAAATTTCAGGTCCATTTAAAGCTCTAAATTTTTGATGATGTACCCATCCTGCCACCATAGCAATTGAACTGCCATCACAGGTATTTATTAGTGAATTGTTTAATACATGCTGATAGGGTAAATTATGCTGGGCTATGGTTAAAACATTGGCATCAACCACGCAAACATAGCAAAGGCTATGTTTCTGGATAGTATCCTCAATAATACCATAGAATTTCTTGTGATTAAACTCTAGGAAAATGTTAAAGTACTTTTGCATTTAATCTTTTCGGATTACTACTGATGCGTTAAAATTGATCATTAAATAAATCATATTGTTCTTTGAAATTTTGATTGACTTCTAATTCAGTAATTAGCTCCTTTATGGGTGATTTGTTGAATACTGATATACCTAATATTTGCATTATCTCATAAATTGAAAGTGTGCTTTGGAATGAATATTTGACGTATGCAACAATTAGGTATGTACAGATAGCTACCCAGATATGGAGGGCTACTGCATTTTCAGAGTGACCCCAGAGCGTTTTTATCGTCATATTTTGTTTTATCCATTTAATGGTGTTAAGGAAAGCTTTCCATAACACCATCAGAGCTTTAAAAACAAGTGGTTTCAATATTGAGGATACCCATTTAACTGAAATAGATAGAATTGAAAAATTATTTGCATTAGTGATGGTTGCTTTTACCTGGGCATATCTGGTTGATGATTATTTGCACAGATACATCAAACCAATCCCGATTAAGAAGCATGGAAATAAAGCGAAAAGTCTGTTCAAATACGGGCTAACTTATATTGTAACTGTTCTATTAAATGCTTTCTTTCAAGATGATATCGATATTTTAAAATTTTTTTCATGTACTTAGAATAATTTTATAATTCGTCTTGTGCTAAACATTGATGTTAAAAAAATAAGAGAAAAACTAATGCAAAGCGGTCAAACAAGCAAGCAACTACTGGTCATGCTCAAACCACTGGAAGAATTTGAAAATAATGACCAAAATAACAACAAAACGGGTGCTTTTCTCGCAGTGTATTGATAATGAAATAATTAGATGTAAATTGAACAGATAATTATGAAACTTAACTTGCCCAATTATAGTGCTTCATAAATGTGGGAAACTTTAATTATTAATTTGCAATCTCTTTTAGAATATTAAACATATTATTTTCAAATTTTGAAATTGTATAATTGTTTTGAAACTTTATCTTAGCTTCTTTACCCATTTGGTGACGTATGAATGGATTATTAATTAATAATTCTATTTTATCTGCTAAATCCTTTGGATCATTTTTATTTACTAAGAATCCAGTTTTTCCATCGTCCACGATATCTGGAATTCCTCCCTCACGTGTGCTGATAACTGGCAAGCCACATTGCATAGCTTCAAGATTAACTAAACCAAAAGTTTCATTATGATAGTATGTCGGAAATACAAAAATATCTGAATTTTCAAAACAATTAAATTTTTCTTCACCATATTTGGCACCGATATAATATACATTATTTTGTAAGTTATTTAAAAGAACAAAAGCATTAAAATCTTTCTCATTTATATCAAACCAAGGACCAACAAAATAGGTTATAAAAATAACACCTTTATTATGAAGAATCTTACTTGCCTCTAGCAGTGTATATACCCCTTTCTCCTTCATCATATTAGAGAGAAAAAGTATTTGACATATTTCATTTACTTTCTTACTCTTGCCAAGATAATTATAATCAGGTATTCCGTAGGCACAAAATGATACCCGGCTTTTGGGAATGTACTTTTGAATGTCGGAATAAAGTAATGGAGATAATAAAATACAGAAGCTTTTGTTAAAAGCAATTTTATAAAAAATGTTATCTATAAATCGATTTTGTCTTGAAGCGACTCCTTTATTATGTAAATGGTATAGCACTTTAATGCCCCTGAGTTTTAAAATTAAGATAATAAGAAAATCCTTATAAAATCCTTTTCCTTTTACAGTTGGAGCCATATAAAACATATCAGGTTTAAATAAAAATATCTCCCTGATGACATTGAAAATCACATTAATAAACATAATAAATGTTATAATACTGACTATTCCAATTTCATCTAAGTTTCTTGAGGTAGAAAGGTTTATATATTTACATTTAAAACTATTATTAATCAGCACACTATTCTGTAAATATTGTCCTACCACAGCGGAACCATGAACAGGTGGTGGCAAATGTAAAATAAAAAGTATCTTTTTTTTATTTCTGTTTTTCATAATTCTAAAAGTTATAAATTAAAATTTTAAAGTCAATTCATATTCCCTAAGTCCATAAATTCGGATCAATTAAAATCAGAGTTTTCAATTTAAAATGTTTTATCATAAATTATTCTTTTACAATCAGCAATAAAAAAAGAAGCTATTTCTTTAGCATTGAAAACATTAGATGATTTAATCGCATTAATTGAAAAGTTTTGATATTCTCCTAGTATTTCAATTATTTTATTTACATAACTACCTATATCATAATCTAATGGTAAAAGAAAACCATTATATCCATTTTTAACAATGGATCTAATATCTCCAACATCTGTTGAAATAATTGGAGTGCCAACAGTTAAACTCTCAGCTATAACCATAGGAAAGCCTTCATGGCTAGATGCCATTAATAAAATCGATGATCTACTTATTTTTTCAATTGCCTTTTCATTTGTCAATTGTCCATGAAAAATTATTTTGTCTTTAAGTTTCAATTTATTAACAAGTTTTTTTAACTTAATTTCTTGTGTCCCTGACCCAATAATATGTAAAAAATTATCAGTCTTGTATATATCAGGTAAACTATTGTATATACTAATAATTGAATCAACATTTTTCGTTGTTTCCAACCTACCAGCAAAAATAAAATCCTTTCTTTCCTCAGGAATTATTTCTTTTGATAAATGAATATCAATTGGGTTATTAAATTTTTCTGTTCCTTCTCTGAATTCTCCTACCGTATAGAGTTTTGCTGCTCTTTTAATTATCCTTTTATCAAAATACACATACACCCATTTAAAATATTTGCCATACCAAAAAATTGATTTTGTCAAAGAATTATTATTGCCATGAAATATATGTATAAATGGCTTTTCAAAGAAAGAAGCAATAAATGAAGCTTCTGCAGAATGAGATATTATAAGATTAAACTTCTTTCTTCCCCACAATAGAAAAAACAATACTTGAAATAAATTCAAAAGTCTTAAAGGAATAAAATGTTGTTTAATAAGAAAATTTGGTAACACTATATATTTTAATTCAAATACGTTATTTAAATAGGGATGTAAATTCTTTATGAAGCTAGCCTGGCCTCCATGTCCAGAATTGAAATCATTACCATTTAGGATTAATACCATTTCTTTCATTTTTCTCAAGATATTATATTATTGACTAATTATAACTAAACTATTTCTAATTGTAAATGTTTGAGTTAATAACAACCTGTAATTTATGAAATGATTTTCTAAATATAATTATACAAGTAATTAATAATTCACTAAATTTTAAAAGGTAAATTTGCAATCCAAAAGTTCTTTGACGATTTTTTTATTTTTTGCAGTTTTGGAATTCGTAATGAAAAGTACAAAAAATAGCTCAAGTTCAAAATTTTTGTTATACATTTTTTAGCCATTTAAGTAGTGTGTATGAAATAATGTCGCAATCTCTTTTCGTTTACCCCTAAATCCCATGAAGGGGACTTGACTCATTGATAATCGGTTGCGATGTTCACAGCCGAAGCCCCTTCAGGGGTTTGGGGTGAAAAAAATACGACAATAAATATTTTACAGAACTTAGAATGGCATTGGCATTTCTATTTTGTTCGATAAGCAATCTTTTTTTACTAAATATATCACTTTAAGAACTGTCGCTGAAATAAAAACGAAATTGTTTTCGTTGATGGATTGAAAAGGAGGTCAGTATGGTTCGGAATATGCAATTTGGAACATTACCATAATTACTGTAAAATTTATAATCCTTCTATACAAGATGGGTTGTCTAGTATGATTTTCAAGCTGTTTCACTTCCTTCTTTAATGAAAATAGCTTTTGCAAACATTATTTTTTGTTATAAAAATTTCTAACTAACTACCGCTAAATATATTATAATATTTTCGGTTAACAGAGTGAGGGTAAAATAGCTAATATTAGGATTTCTAAAATCTTCATTAATGTTAAACTTTTGGGATATCCATAATTTACCAGTTTATTGTCGTTAAACTCGTACTTGAATACGACATCATTTTTTTGCCGTGATTAATTCATAAAAAAATGATTTAAGTTGAGAAGAATAAACTTTGTAATTAAAGACCTCTTTAGCAAATTTTATTGAGTTTTCCGAAAGAAAATTATACAATTTTTCATTCGTTAGGAGTAATTCAATCTTATTTGATAAATCGACTATGTCACCAGGATTATAAAAAAGTACGTTTTCAAAATCTTTTAGCAAGCGACCAGGTTCACCAATTTGACAGGTAATTACTGGTTTTCCAGCAGACATAAAGGAGGCAATCTTGGTCGGAAAACGTGCTTTTGATCGATCATTATTCCATAGAGGAATAATAAAACCAAAGGCACTGTTAATATATAGGTTTAATTCACTTTCATTCATATAACCAAGTAATCTTACTTGATTTTCTTTCAAATTCAAGCTCTTGATTTCTTTATCAATAATTTTTTTTGAATTTGGAGAATAATTGCCACAAATATAAAAATTGGTAATAATACTCCGTTTATTGACTTCACCTATTGAATTAATTATGAAAAGAATATCCTCAATATAACCATCTACCTGGCCCATCCAAAAAAAATACTTGTTATCAAAACAAATTTGATCGATTTTTTGATTTATCAAATTATCTGCTAATACTGGCAGAATCAATGTCTTAATATTGGGATTTGAAATTAAAACTTTATTATAAATAAATTTTGAAATGACTATTGCGCCATCTGACCAGCGTAACATTGCAGCTTCAATTATTTTTTTCTCTAATTTATTTTTCACTCCGTCATGATACCACTCGTTAATCTCCTGTACAATTTTAAGATGATTTAATTTACATAGTGTCATTAATATAATATTATAAACAGTTAATCCTTCATAAATATAAATAACATCATTTTCCGATTTCATTTTGTTCATGATCGGAATTAAATTCATTAACCCTTTAATAGTTAAAAAAACTCTATTTATTATATTATTGTTTTGATTAATTGATCCGTATAGATAAACGTATGGAATATTTTCAAAAATACCTGATGATTCAGTATTAAACTTGTTCACGATCGCATTATTTGTATACACTTTAAATGATAATTCAACTTCATTTAATGCTTTTCCTATCATTGTTATTCGAGACGCAGCGGCACCATCAAAAGGAAATCCTGATTGATGTGTCATTAAATGAATATTTAGTTTTTTCATCTATAAATAATTAGTAAATTAATATATCAGCATATTAAAAAACAGATAAGAAGTTAAAATTTCATCCGCGTACTCGAAGTACTTTTGTTTATGCTTATCTGTTGATGTCAGTTTCATAAGCAGGGTTTAAACACCAGTAAAAAACGACCTTTGTTTTTCTTTATGCGGCTTTTTCTATTTTATATCCATGCTCTTTAAGTTCTCGTTTCAAATATTCCAACCTGTTTTTCTTTTTTCGTTCGGCGTAATATTCAAATCCAAATTTCTTTAAATGCTTCTTTGTTTTTTATGATGTGGTAAGATGCACAAAGGATCTTATGTCCTATGGTAATCAGTGCCCGTTTCTTTCTACCACAATACTTTCGTACTTGGCCTTGTAATAACTTTTTTTTTGTGCGAGTAGCACCCTATGCCGATTCTGTAAATGTTGCTTTCAGATGTTTGTTCCCTTTTCGTGTTCTTGAATTTCTTTTTACCGTTACTCTCATTGTCGCCCTTATTGATGTAAGTGCCACATCCGTGCTCAATAACCTGCTCAAATGCTATGTGTTCTTTTTGATTTTCCATAGCTCTTTTTATCGACAAAGTTCCGAATATGCACCTATAATCATCCTCCGGTATGTCAAAATTGCTTTGTCATGATTGTTTCATTTGTGTTTAATTCCTTTAATACTCTACAAGGATTTCCAGCAGCAATAACATTTGCTGGAATACTTTTAATCACAATGCTTCCAGCACCAATAATACTGTTTTTACCGATAATGATTCCTTTTAATACTTTAACTCCTTCTCCCAGCCATACATTATCTTCGATGATTACGTCTGAAGGTTCACCGATTCTAGGATCATCCAAATGCCAGTCAGAATCGGTAATCAAAGTATTCGAGCCACAGCGAACGTTATTTCCCAATTTAATGAATCTGAATGCTCCTATAACTGTTCCACTAAAACCACAATTTGTGCCTATTTCAATTTTAGCAACAGGAGTAAGAGTAGAAATTGAACATGGCCGGTTTATCCCAATCAGATTAGAATTTATTCTTGACCTAAACTCGCAATTATCACCAATTTTTATCATTGATTTAGGGTATCGCTTAAAATAGCACTTTCCATCGAATCTTGGATTAACACCAAATTTAATGCCCCACCATAATGCATTTAACTTATTTTTTTTCCCTAGGAAAAAATGAATTCTTCTAATAAGTTCATCTGAAGAATGTGAAATATTTCTAAATTTCATTTTTTGATTTGAATAATATTGAGTAGATATTAATTGTTCAAGTAATCAATGCAGATATTGTTAATTTTTTGGCATCCCTTAAATTATATTACTAGTATTACTATATTTATAAATTAACATAACGCTATTTTCTCAAACTGTTTTTATATGATAACCCTGTTTTAACATATCCAGCTAGAATGCCAATGAAAAGAAAAAATAGCAATAATAAAAAATACAATCCCTCAACTACAGGTTCAACAAAGAATACAGTCATAAATCCAACAAACAACACCAATATTGTGATGTTAAAATACAGATTGAGCGGTGATATTTTCAATGTTTTTATTACTAAAAAAATGCACAAAATTGTATACAATAATAAAAAAATAAATGGAATGATTCCGGCAACACGATCTACATCAAGCCATAAGTTATGGGAGTATTTTGAAATGTCAGACGACATTTCCCACCCAAAAGGTTTCGAAGTTAAATTCATCAAAGATTCACCCCACAATTCCGTACGTCCATTTGCTCCCATTAATTCTTCTTGGTCATTATTTCTTTGTTCAAGAATATTCAAAAAAGCCGAATCGGAAGAAATACTAAAGAATAGAACAACCAATGGTATTGCAATTATTAAAAATAAACGAATATTTTTACTAAAAGATTGTTTTAACATCAAATAGGATATAGTCACCAAAAGCGAAATCAAAGCAATAAGTAATTGAGTTCTGCTTGCTACCCTTAGAACGCATAATAAGGAAATAATAAAAGCGCATAATGTAATAAATTTAATTCTATTCTCAATTTTTTTTGCACTTTGCACAAAGATTGTTCCAATTGCGGCCATATTCAATGTAAAATAGGCACCGAGTAATGTTGCTGAAGTCGCTTCGTCTTGAGTTATAAGTCTGATATTCCGTTCACCGACAAACCCATTTTCAATGATTTGTTGTATGATCGATATTGCAGGGATGAGAGAAAAGCCTAATGATAAAAATAGAAGTAGAAAATAATATACATCATATGAACGATATTTAGTCGAAAAGTATTTACCCAAACCATAAAAGGTTATCGGAGAAATGGCATAAAGAACAATAAACGAATTGCTTTCATCGGGGGTAAAGGAATAGAATACTGAATATGAAATTGAGAAAAGAACCAATAAGATTCCAAATTTATCAAGAACAGTTATTATGAAATAATATTTTAAAACAATGAAGTAGAACGCAAGGATAAAACATATGTAATGTACTTTTGAGAATGGAATAAAAAATATCAAAAGTAAAAACAACAACAAAAATTCTCTTTTTATAAATAATTGTATATCTCTCATTATCAAATATTAGACATAAAAGGTTCACTAAAAATACTAGCACAAACCAACAAAACAAACTTCCTAATTTTACTCGTGATTCTTTTCTGTAATTATTATTTCTTTGTATATTTCGATTTGATGTCCTATTATCTTTTCTTTATCGTGTCGTGAAAATGCTTTTATCATAGCCATTTTTGAAAGTGATTCTGATAATTTCCTATTATTTAATAATCTTTCAATATGAAACGCACACATAATATGATCGCCTGGTGTGAAAAACAAAGTTGTTTTTTCATCCTCTCCCAAATGCGAATAACCCCCATTATATGAACACACACATGGGGTTCCAACGGCCATTGCTTCTGCATGAGCCAGCCCATAACTCTCGATATAGCTTGGTAATACTGTTAAAGAACATTTACTAAGTTCTTCAACTAATTGTTCTCCATTTAATGCTCCAAGCCAAATTATATTTGATGCCAAATTGGCACGTTTAATTTCTTTTATAAGCCAATTTATATACCCATCCTTTTTTATTCCGGTCATCGTATTTTTACCGGCAATCCTTAACTGAATTTTTGGATATTTTTTTATTAAAATCTCTATCGCTCTAATTATAATATGCAAGCCTTTAAATGGTGCAGGATAGGCTGATGAAGCAAAAATAACAGGATCTCCAGTGAAATGCCATTTATTGCCCTTATAAAATATTTCGCGAAGTATGATTTCATTATTAAATAGATTTGCTTCAGGATTAATAGCTTTTACATTTGCTTCCATAAATTTTGAAAGGACAGTAATATTTTTATGATTAGAAATAATTTCATCCTCAAAAACAGCCCATTTTGAATAACGTTTCTTTGTCTGAAAAATAGTGGATTGCGTCAATATCTCATTAATCCCAATGCATAAGAATTGTTCTTTAAAGGTTAGACAACCATGATAAACTTTGGCAATTGAACCTATTAAACCCTGAATCTCTAAAAGTGTTGGAAAATTAGTCATTTTTCTTGCAGTAATTAATCCGGCATAACTTTCAGTACCCCATATATGTATGAGGTCTGGTTCAAAATCATTTATCGCAGTTAGATAGTAATTTACTATTCTGTCTTCAGGAAGTCCATTTTTATCGAACATTGATGAGAAAGGTACAATCCATTGCTGAATTTGCCCATAATCTGAGCGTACCAAACCTTTAACTTTCCCTGTTGTGATATTTGCCAGTTGTACCTTTCCTGTATCAACTAATCCTTTAGACATTGCATCTAACCAGGTTCCAGTACCTCCAATATCCTGCTTTTTAACTAACGTATTACTAAACCATAAAATTTTTAATTTGTCCATTTTATCATAATCATTAAAACTACCTTCTTTAGTGGTGGTCATATTTATTTGGCTAAGCCAGCAAAAATTAATATATTGAAAACATGAGTAATTATATTATATGTCAACAAATACTTTTGTATTATTCGCTTTACTGCAAGGTCCTGAGACAATTTTATAAGTTTGTCCTTCAAGAAATGATTTTGCTAATGTCAAAAAATTAAATGCTGCTTTTTCCGGACTCCATTCATTTAGTATAGTGTAATAAGCATTTATACCTAATTCATTTCTGAAAGCCACATTATTAATCAATTTTTCCGTTTGATGTAAAATACTCGGTAAACTACCGGATTTATAAATTAAACCGTTTATTTGATGATTTATCAGGAAAGGAACTGCACCAATTGCATGTGATGCAATTACGGCGCACCCATTGCTCATAGCTTCATTAAGAACAGCTCCCCAGCCTTCTCTTCTATTGCTAGTGAATAGAAAGATATTCGTTTTTTTCATGTAGTTATGAACTTCCGAATTCGGCATACCTGGTAAAATATCGATACAATCGTGCAGGTTCATTTTTATAATTAGCTTTTTTATTGAATCAAGCATTTCACCTGTTCCAATCATATTTAAATGAAACCTATAACCTTTCTTTTTAAGTTCATAGCACAATCGTACAGCTAATTCAGGATGTTTTAAAGGGATAAATCGTGCAGTCCACAATAATTCAGTTTTTTCAACAGGTTTTTGTGAAATGATTTGTTTAATATCGATTTCTTCAACTTTGGTAAAATATCCCCATTTATACTTTTTTTTAGGATAAGCAAATACTAGATTAAAATCATTCGCTGAATATGCGCTTGCACAGAGCATATAGAGATTTTTTCTACGGTAAAGAGTATGATTGAGCAATAACCCTCTTAGTAAGCGGGGATTTAGTAATTCGCAAACAGAAATTCTCAATATTCTCTCTGAATATCTGAAGGTATGCTTGTTTTGCTTTATTCGTTCATGAATGAAAATGTCAGAAGCTGCACCTATAATAACTATATCAGAATCAATTCCAAGCTGAAGCGCTTTATTAAAACTTGTTTTATCAATATACGCTTTAAGATTATAAATATAGTTTGTGCAATCAGGATATCCATTTTGAAGAAATGATTGTGGCATTCTTTCAGTAGAAACAAATGTAAAGTCGTTCCCTAATTTTAAGTATATTGCATCACAAAATGGAGTTTGATGATGATTGAGAAAATTTGAAAAAAAAGTAACTTTCATTGCTAGTATTTTTTACTTAAACTAATTATTAAGAGTCAGGATTTATTCCTGAAATGTTAATAAAATTTTGCTCTGCTTTTTTACTATTTCCAATAAACTTCATTGTTATGTCGTTTAATCTGTTCATCTTCGGGAGGCAATTTCATATAATCCCCATATAGTGATGTGAGATACTCATGATACCCAATTGGTGCATTAAAGAAGTTATTTTCAAATTGTACTTTCTGATAGGTTGCAAAATAAATTTGTTTTATCCTTTCCACAGCGCCGTATCCGCAAGCAGATAGTGCAACCTGATCACTTTTATCAAAATCAAATTTTCTTGCTATTTTGTCTAATTTATGAAAATAGAATTTTTCACCCATCAACCAAGCAAGACAAACGATAAAATAACCATATATACTTTTATACAATTTAGTATTTCTCATATATCTTTTGCCTTCGAAGATAAATAGCCAATTTTTGTATATAAGTTTTCTTGTCCTAATAAAATGTTCATTTATTTCTAGTTCCGAATCAGGCAATCCATCCACTGGGAAAATATCAATATACACTCCAATGGTATATGGTAAAGTATCTGGAAATTCAATGAGAATTGTTCTGTCATCACAAAGTTTTGCGTATGTATAAAGATACTTTTTTGAATTATAGGGAGTTATCAATTTGTAGTGCAATCCAAGTGAGGATCCAACTAATTGAAGAAACTTCATGTAGTCATTTCTAGGCATGTATACGTCAATATCATCATCCCAAGGTATAAACCCATTATGTCGTATGGCTCCCAATAGAGTTCCATTGGAGAGAAAATATCTTAACTTATGTTCGTCACAAAATTTTGAAAAACTTTTTAATATTTCCAATTCAATTTTTTGCATTTCTTTTATTTCGATAGTCTTCATAAAATTTGTAATTATTGTCCTTTAAGCCGGAGATTATTTCGTTTTGAAATTTAACTTATTGATAGATAGTAACATTGAAAATAAATTTTTACTAATACCCATATAGATCACATATACTATAACATCAATTTCCTTTTTGAAGATAGAAGCTTATAAATTATAAAAATCGCACTTATACTTGCCATCATTGCTAATACAATTGAGTGCCCCCAGGCCGCACCGTAAAACCCATATTTTCCAATCAGAAATCTATATATTAATATGCTAATTGATGCTCCAATTACTCTGTTTATTAATTCAACCTTAGGATACCCAAATCCAACAATCACTGTACCAATCAGAAAACTTAATGACATGGGGATGGTTTGAATTGCTAAAATCTTTGCAAAATCTGTTGATTCAATATATTTTCCGTAGGTTAAGATATTTATAATTGGGTGTGCAAATAATATAAATAGTAAAACAGGAACAGCATTTAGAACAATAATTCCGGTTACTATTTTCAAAAGTTTCTTTCTTTTATTCTCGGCAATTGCCTGATAAATATCTGGCTGAAATGTTTGACTAATAGCGGCATAAAAAATATAAAGGTAAGATGTAATCTGTATTGCAACATTATAAAATCCAAAAGTAGTTGTGTCATGTAATTTCTCAAGCATTGCACGGTCAATGTCCGATAAAAAGTAATAAAGTATTGCTGATAGTGAAATTGGCCAACCAAAGACAATTGCATCTCTTAATATTTTCCAGTTATATTGAAATTTTGTTATCAACTTAAAAATACTGAAAATTCCCATCCCAACTGCAGGTAAAAGAAGGCTCCAAAACCGGCCAATTGCACCTTTTTTTAAGATTACAACAAACAAGATTGCAAATAATGCGATTGAAATTGTATTTAAAATTGTAATTTTAAAATAAGACAATGCCTGCCTTTTCATTCTTTTTTCAACCAATAAAAAATTATAAAAGCAATTAAAAAAAACAGAAACAAAACATAAAATAGCAAAAGGGAAAAATGTGAAATTAACTTTAGCAATATGCATGTAAAAATAGAATCCAACAAAAACAATAAGTAGTGTGGTAAATCCTAAAAATACCTGGAAAGTTATTAATGTATTGAGAACTATTTGTCTCTCATCTTCCTTTATTAAAAAATAGTTTTTTGAATAATACGTCAAGAATGAGAAACTAATAATAAATGAGATCAGTGAATTAAATGATATAAAATACCCAATTATTGCATAATCATTTGGAGATAAATTGGCTGCTAAAAATGGATTCATCAATACACCTATTGATGATGTAGCAATTGCAGCCAGTATATACAAAGAAAGATTCTTTAGCTGGGAAATTATGTTCTTTATTCTGCTGAAAATTGATTTTATCTCTAAATATATAATTGTCAAAATAGCTGGTTTTTAATTTGTTCTGCGTATTTATATCAAAAATTTATATCTAATATAAAGATGTATAACAAGTTAAAATATTTCACTGTGGCATAAAAAATGAACCATTTACTCTAGGTAAGTAAAGTTTATTTAGTGTTGAGAAGTAATTTAGCCTAGTACCTATTGTTGAAACCGCTGATTGGTATCCTTCTTTTTTTGTTTCAAAAATATTCTTGATTGAAACTGCTGTCGGTCCACCGTATGGATAAGCAAAATGAAATACTTCCTTTTTTAATATATTTTCAAGCATCTGTTTTGATTGACCGATTTCTTCCCTAGAATTTACCGCAGTTCTTAAAACAGGATGTGTTAATGAGTGCGCCCCCAAAGTGCAAAGCGATTCATCATTAAGAATTTTAATTTGCTCAGAATTAAGATATCCTTTCTTATTGAGATAATTTAAAGTTATATATACGGTAAAAGGAAAATTATAACTTTTCAACAAAGGATAGGCAACATAAAATGTATCATCAATACCATCATCAAAAGTAATGACAGCATATCCATTGAGTCTGCCTCTATTTATATTTTCTAAGGCTTCGTCTATTGAAACAACTTTAATGTTATTATTTTTTAAGTAATCCAAAACCTTAATGAAATGTTCCACGGTGCATTTACAATCGAGTGAGGCATCTATTTGTTTGTTCGAAATATGATGAAACATAAATATCGTAGCATTATTCTTTGAAAACCCTAATTTATCAAGGATAAGATAAAAGTGGGGTATAAGACGAGATCGAAGAGAAAAAGATTTCATTAATTGAATATTTATTGATTTTTGAATTCTGCAAATCCTTTAACAGGTTGGCACAAAGATAAAATCCATGTAGCCCAATTCGTTTTTGCAGGAAAAGACTGGACTCCTATCCAGTTTTATAAGAATAAAAAATGTTATCATTAAAGGTGAAAATTATTTTTTATTCATCATATTTTCTCCCGTTTAGCTTATGAATGTTAGATTTTATAATCAATATCTATTATCTCCATTTTCATAGTTTAAAAACTTGGTTTGATGCATTTTTTATAACATTCCTTAAGTCAACTATTAGACAGGCCTGGGCCTTTATTATTTCCGGATTAAATACATCGTGATTGGTTGCTATTACAACGCCGTCGGCATTTCGCATTCCTTCGACAAGCCCTTCGACTGCTTCGCGCTCAGGGCTATGCTCAGGAACCGACAGCAATACATTACCTGCGGGGGTAATTACTGGGGGAATAAATGGATTGTAATACGAAGCGATACCACCATTTTTAATTACTAAATTGTAACTACTCAGCTCTATTATTAAGCTTTTGCATAAGCCGTTAACTATTATATCAACATCCATGGCTGGATATTTCTCAGTCATGTAATGATAACCATAATTGGGTATTAGCATTTTAATAAGTA
>Ga0209123_1001642_pt1 | contig 21326 bp, 18 predicted proteins | sample BarGraIncu00431A_FD_184500 | JGI IMG/M metagenome (GOLD analysis project Ga0209123, IMG submission 184500) | Arctic peat soil microbial communities from Barrow, Alaska, USA - Barrow Graham LP Incubations 004-31A (SPAdes) (version 2) | ecosystem: Environmental > Terrestrial > Soil > Wetlands >... | reverse complement strand
CCGCATTTATCCTTTCTTTATTAGCCTCAGAGCACCTTTAAACAAATCGCTTTAGCAGAAAAAGTCCGATCATGGTGAGACCAATGGCGAGCTTTCCTGCAACTCCCAGCGCCAACCCCACCACAGTGCCAAAGCCGGCCCGACTGGCTTCATCCAGACTGCGTTGCAACGACAGTTCCCCAATCACTGCCCCCACAAACGGTCCAACCAGGACACCGGGAATCCCCAGGAAAAGCCCGGCAAATCCACCTATTGCCGCACCGACCATGGCTCGTTTCGAGCCGCCGTACTTTTTTACCCCAAGAATGGAGCCTGCAAACTCAACTACATAGGTTAGTGCTGCCATTATAGCCAGAAGCAGCAATGTCCAAATTCCGATGTAGCTGAAATCTTCGGCCCAGGCGCCGAAGAGCAACCCCAAAAGGAGTAGCGGTGCCCCCGGCACAATCGGCAGCAACAATCCGGAAAAACCGGTAACGGTCAGAATTGCTCCAATGATCCAGAGGATCAGAGATTGATCATGCATATGTCTGTTCCAGAAGAATCCGCATCATATAGATCATCGACGGTTACCGGTGAATCTGAGCAGCATAAGAAACAGGTTAATGAAGTCAAGATAGAGGGTAAGGGCACCAATGATGGCCGGTTTTCTCCCCTCTGTACCTTGAGCAGCCATTTCCTTGATTTTCCAGGTATCATACGCAGTCAGGCCGGTGAAGAGAATTACGCCTATTCCGGATACAACCCAGGATACTGCACTGCTGCCGACAAAGATATTGACGACTGAAGCGATTACCACTCCGATCAGGCCCATGAACAGGAAACTGCCCCATGATGTCAGGTCTCGCTTGGTCATGGAGCCATAGATGCTCATCGCACCAAACATGCCTGAGGTGATGACAAAGGTTGAGGTAATCGAGTTAGCCGTATATGCCAGAAACACCACAGAAAGGGTGATACCGTTGAGCGTCGCATAGGCAATAAATATGAGAGTCGCCGCTGCCGCACTTAGTCTGTTTATTGCCCCAGACAAGGTGAATACCAGCGCCAGTTCTCCGATTATCAGGCCGTAAAATATGAGCTTGTTTCCAAGCACGGCGTTAAAGATAGCAGGCGAGGAAAGAGTTACCAGCGCCATAAACGCTGTTATTGCCAAGCCGGCGCCCATCCAGGCATATACCTTGCGGATGAGGTCGTTCTGTTTCACAATTATGTCTGTTGTGGTACGTGGATAAAGGGAATTAAGCTCATTCATGTAGTAACTCCTTTGGGCACCTTGTTATCAATTTTGGATTTGAGAGCTACTGTACTGGGTCAATTACTGGCTACGATCGAAGAAATCATGGAAATGGACAGACCATTCGAATTTAACAAATGCCAGAATAAAAGATATTCCCAGTTCCAGTTAGGCGAACACTCTCCGCATTCAGCGGATGTCACGCAACGAAGCAGCTAGCAAGCTCTTCATCGTCTTCCAGCATCAAACGGATCTCATTGACGCAGTCTCGTGAGGATAGTACGGTGTAGAATCCTTTCTTTATGGATGGCGCCAGTCGAGCGGCCTCAAGCCATTCCGATTTGCTGAACGGATCGCTCTTTACGGCATCCCAGAAACCACAGTCTTCAAACAGGCGAGAGATGATATCGGACTGATAACCTTGAAGTTTGCTGACAATGTACGTAGCTACGCCGACCTGGAGACCGTGTAATCGAGGGCGCGCTGATATCCGGTCCAGTGCATGGGAGATCAGGTGCTCGCTGCCGCTGGCCGGTCGCGATGAGTTGCAGACCTCCATTGCGATGCCGTTCAGCATCAGTGAAGTTCCAAGCAGCCTGACCCCCTCCAGATCCTTGACCGGGCGAGATATGAATTGGGATACCGTGGCATCTGACAACAGCGCGGCGAAGTCGTTGACAGGTTCTCCTGTGGCGTGAAATGCAAGTTTCCAATCCCGTACCGCAGTGAGCTTGGCAGCCAAATCGCCCACTCCGGAAAACCAGAGCGGTTCAGGCGCAGCCAGGCAAACATCCGTGTCGATGATCACACCGAAAGGCATGGCGGCAGGTAGAGAACGCTTGCGGTCACCAATGCTCAGACTGGCGTTTGGACTACCGAAGCCATCATTAGATAGTGAGGTCGGCAATGCAATATTCGGAAGTCTGGCCAGGAAAGCCACATATTTGGCTACGTCCAGCGCTCTTCCGCCACCAATGCCAATTACTGCGGAGACATCGCTGGGAAGTGATACGAAGATGCTCTGCGCCTGTTCAAAGCTAGCTTCAACACAATTGAACCATAATGAAGTGCGCACATTCGCAGAGGACAGGGATTCTTTGGCGGAAATCATTATGTTATCCGGAATGTCGCTGCCGGCAATGACCGCTACGGATAGGAATCCATTGCGCTTGCAGTAAATACCGAGCTTTGCCAGCGTACCGCTCTTGATTCTGACAAGTGCCGGGATGGAGATCGTCGCTCGCAAATCCATCATGCGGCGCCTCCACACAAGCAGTGTGCAATATGGCGCCACCGCTCGAATCTCACGAATGGTTCACGCCGACGTTCAAGCTCGTCAGCCAACCAGCCTCTGGCAAAACGACGCTCTGGTCGTACAAGCAGCGCAGACGCGAGGTCGGGGCGACCGTCACCTGCAAAGGCTGTGTCAAGGCCCTGGTCAAGGTAGTGCCTTACTATGGCTGCCTTATCGATTCCTGTTTCAGCCATAAAGAATGGAGACTGTTCTGGCGGTTTCATGTACAGCCCCTTACCGGGTATAAAGTCGCCCGGATTAGCGTAAATGACCGCCTTGATCCCAAGATTCAACATGATCTTCTCGATGTATACGGCACATCCAGCAGAGGCGATTATGAGAAACCATCCTGCCTGCTGCAGGCGTTGCAGCGCCTCGGGCAGATTGTTTTCGACATGCATCTCGTCCAGCATGGCGGCAAACTCGTGTTCATCAGCTCGCAGCCCGGAAAAGATTTCTGACAACGCATCAAAGTGACTTGTCTTACCGACCTCATAATTTACCCATGGCGCCGCGGCGTCTGGCGGTAGATGAGACAGAGCTATTTTGAAAAAATCACGTTCCGTCATGGTCCCATCGAAGTCGCTTACAAGTATCTTGCCCTTATTCTGCATCATCATCTCCAATCAAGTGCTGGGTAGTGATCTGAACTAATATAGAATCATTGCGATACACCGGCAGCGGTCATGATATTATTGAGCTTGTCAGCGGCTTTTTTGTAGAGTGCCAGCGCCTCTGAATCATTCTTTCGGTACTCATGCAGAGCCCTCGGTTTTTTGTCAACAATAAAGCTCTTGATAGCATCAAATGTTCCTCTTTCTGCTGATCATCTTAAAAAACTCGAACCAGACAATACTTAAAATACCGGCAGATACGCATATAAACACATCGACCGGATGGATCTCTGAGAATTTGAATATTCCTCGAAGAAAGGGAATACTCAGGGCGAGGCCAAGAAAGATGACTGTGCCGCCAGTCACCCACCAAAGAGCTGCATTGGGGGCACGAAGGATCTTGCCGATACTGCCGACCCAAGAACGGTTGGTCATCATAAGTCCCAGGTTGGCGATTATCAGGGTTGTGAACGCCAGCGTGCGGGCCTCAAGTTCCCCCTGCCCACGGCTGAGGCAGACACCGAACACTACCAGAAGCATCAGCAGAACACCCAAACCCTGAAGTGTGCTCAACAGCAGGACCCGCCTGCTGAAGAGCGGTTCCTTCGGGTCGCGTGGTGGCCTGTTCATAGCATCCGCCTCGGCGGGCTCAACCTCATAGACGATGGAACAGGCCGGATCAATTATCAGATGCAGAAAAGCGATATGGATCGGCATGAATAACAGCGGCCAGTTGAATAGCACCGGAATAAGAGACATCCCGGCTATAGGAACATGAATGGCAAGGAGATAGGCCATGGCCTTCTTTAGATTGTCGAAGATGCGTCGCCCCATCTTGACCGCCCGGACAATTGAAGCAAAGTCGTCGTCCAGGAGCACGAGATCTGACGCTTCGCGAGCCACGTCCGTGCCGCGCCCACCCATTGCGATGCCGATATGAGCCGATTTGAGGGCCGGAGCATCGTTCACCCCATCCCCAGTCATGGCAACTATTTCACCGTTAGCTTTCAAGGACTGCACCAGCCGAAGCTTCTGCTCGGGCACGACCCTGGCGAATATGTTGACCGTTCTGATCCTGCCCTGAAGGTCCTCCTCGGTCATGATGTCCAGTTCAGGCCCGGTGATGACCTCCTCCGGATGGGCCAGGCCGATCTGCCGGGCAATGCTCCGTGCCGTGCCGGGATAATCCCCGGTGATCATCACCATCCTGATGCCAGCCCGGTAACAGTCCCGCAGAGCGGCCGCCACGGTCGGCCGGACTGGATCGGCCAACCCTACAAGTCCCAAGAACTCGAAGCTGAAATCGTGCTGCTCACCTGGCAGGCTCGGCTGGCGGAAGTACGAACGGGCGACACCCAGTACCCGCAGTCCGTCGTCAGCCATCCGGGTCACCGCCGACATCATTTCTTCATGTTGGACATCACTGAAATGGCAGAGATCGGCAACGGCCTCCGGGGCGCCTTTGGCGGCAATGACATAGTCACTTCCCTCTGGCGCTCTCCAGACATGAGACATAGCTAGAAGCTCTGGAGATAATGGATATTCTTTTTCCAACCCCCAGTCTCCGTGAAGATGCTCGGTGTGAGCGAGATATTCCTCGCCAAATTCCTTGATGGCCCGCTCCATTGGATCAAACGGGTCGCGCTGGCTGGCGAGGATGCTGAATTCCATAAGATCGTGAAATGTGTCCGGCGGCGGGTTCTTGCGGAAGTCGTCTATCGTACACACAACCCCGCCCGAGTCGAGCGCAGTGACTGTCATGCGGTTCATGGTAAGGGTGCCGGTCTTGTCCACACAGAGGACCGTGGCCGAGCCGAGTGTCTCCACAACTGGCGCGCTTCGGGCAAGAACTTGAACTCGGGAGAGTCGCCATGCCCCCAGCGCCAGGAAGATAGTCAAAACTACCGGCAGTTCGTTAGGCATGACCGCCATGGCCAGGGTGAGCCCCGCCAGCACCCCTTCGAGCCAGGCGCCGCGGGTTATCCCGTAGGCCAGGATAAGCAGAGCGCAGAGCCCGAGGACCGCAATAGCGAGCACCTTAACGAGCCGGCCGGTTTCTCGCTGCAGCGAGGTCGGTTCAGCGCTGACGGTTTGCAGGGCCTTCCCGATTTTGCCGATGGCACTTAGCTGCCCGGTGGCAATCACACGGGCGAACCCCGAACCTCGTACCACCAGCGTCCCGGAATACACAAAGGGGATGTCGTCTCCCCCCGGCTGCACGGCAGGGGAAGATGCATCACCAGCGATCTTCCGAACCGCCAGGGATTCGCCGGTTAATAGCGACTCGTCAGTTGACAGACTCGTACACTCCAATACCAGAGCGTCGGCGGGGACCCGGTCTCCCTCTGCCAGGACGATGATATCGCCCCGGACCACTTCACGTCCTGCGATGCGCTGCTGGGTGCCATCCCGGATTACCAGTGCCCTGGGGCTGGAGAGATCGCGCAGGGCCTCCAGTGCCCGTTCGGTTTTGCTCTCCTGGTAAAGGGTTATCCCCATAACGAAAAAAACAAAGGCCAGCAGCATCAGCGCTTCCTGCAGGTCCCCCACGGCTAGGTAGATTATCCCGCAGGCAACCAGCAGCAGGAACATCGGTTCGCGCATGACGTCGAGCGCTATACGCAGGCGCCCCCGCTGCTGGGAGCTGGGAAGTTCGTTGGGACCTTCCTCCACTAGAATTCTGGCAGCCTCTGAGGAAGTCAGCCCAACATGTTCTTGAAAATCAGTTTTTCGCGCCATATACCCCCCGCCTTGCTCCAATAAAGCTCCCGGAAACCCGCGGTATTTTCCAGCACCCCCGTTCAGGCCACCGTCCACGATGCTTCCCCACAACCTGCCTAGTATGACTGCAATAGCAAATATGACAACGACACGGCAGGTACAAAGCGGGACACTGGCTGCCTTTCGCTGAGTGAAGTGCCTTCAACCCTCAGATAGTGCCCCGAAGGGTGGCATTCATCCGTTGTTTTCTTCCAGCGTGGTGACAAGGACCACCTCGTCAGCCGGGGCGGTTCCCAACCAGACATAGATTTCCTCGACTTCCCGTTCGAGCAGCAGCCTTTCGGGGCTGCTGGCAGGAAGGGCATTTATTTTCCCCAGGAGGTCATGGCTAACAAGCCCCATTTCCTCCGCCTTTCTGGTGAGCCTCGCCTCAACGGCGCACTTGTTAGCCTCAGAGGTCAGCACGAGACGGTGCTTGCCCCAATTCTGCTCAGTCAGTGCATTGTTGCCGTAGCCGTGCCCGCAGCTTGGTTGGGTGGCCTCTGCCGGGCAGGCGAGGTCGTAATAGCGGGCCCGAAACCCTCCTCTCCCGCCCTTTTTCTTCAAGGCCTCGCTGGCGGCGAAGCCAAGCCTGGCCCCAAAGATCGACCCGGCACAGGCCTGACCATAAAAAGTCGCCAGTTGGTTTACCAATGCCCCTACCGGCGTGGCACCCGCTTGCGCCCCCATGGCGCTGTTGCACGAGACGCTCAGTGACATGACTCCAGCAAAGGCAACGCAAGGTAATATTTTGAGATAGCTGATAACCATAAGATGTCTCCTCTCTCACATCATTGTTTTAGCCGCAGGGCAGATATGCATTTACTGGTCGAAGTTTCTGCCTGCCATCCAGAGCGTCAACCTCCATAACTGTGTAGGCCGGAAAGCAGCAGGTTTACCCCCAGATAACAGAAAATGGTCGAGGCAAAGCCGGTTATCGAGAGCCATGCAGCCCTGCGCCCTACCCATCCGCGGGTCATACGTGCATGCAGGAAAGCGGCGTAAACAAACCAAACGATCAGGGACCAAGTCTCTTTCGGGTCCCAGCTCCAGTAAGTACCCCAGGCATAGTTGGCCCAGGCAGCGCCGGTGATGATCCCAAGGGTCAGCAGCGGAAAACCTATCATGATCGCTCGGTAGTTTATATCGTCCAGTAACCGGGTGGGCGGGAACATGGCGAGCATCCCGTCTCTGTTTGCTTGCTTATCATGGCCGGCGCGTGTGGCGATGAGGTACATTATGGAAACCCCGCAGGCAACGGCGAAGGCGGCGTAACCCAGAAAGCAGGTGACTACGTGGTAGAGCAGCCAGTTGCTCTGCAACGCGGGCACCAGCGGCTCGATCCCGCTATTTAGTTCCAGTTGCGCCCAGGCCATGCCGAGCAGGGCAAAGGGAACCACAAAGGCGCCGATGATCCGGTAGCGATATTTCAGATCAACGAAGGCAAAGATAACGATGATGGTCCAGGCAAAAAAGACCACCGATTCGTAAAGGTTTGACAGCGGAGCGTGCCCCATTCCCAGGTCGTAGGACTCCTTCCATCTGAAAATGATGGCGGCTGTTTGGACCAACAGTCCGGCATAGGCGGTGTAGCTGCCGGCTGCGCCGGCCTGGGCGTTTCGCGAGGCCAGGTGCACGAAGAAGCAAAGGGTGGAGACCAGATAGGCACAGGTTGTTAGGTTAAACAGCAGTGAGCTGGTCATTTGTCGCCCTCCGAGGCAAGTTGGATCTTCAGTTTAGTCACCAGCCGCTCCATGAGAATCTGAAAGCTGCCTTGATTCTTGTTGGTATTTCCGCCGATGGTCACGAGCCCATTTTCGACGCGCACCCAGATGCGTCGGTGGGACATCAGGAATGCGACGTAGATTCCCACCACCATCAGAGCGCAGCCGAGCCAGACCACCCATACGCCTGGATCCCTGGCCACTTGCAGGCCCGTGTACATGGACTCCTCGCCACCTTTGTACTGCAGGAGCTTGCCCCCGGTGTAGTCGACGCTCAACCGGTTCCTCGCCGGATTGTTTGCATAAACGATGAAGGGCTTGTTCTCGCCACCTGCCAGGTGAACTTCCACCATGGCAGCAGGTCCGCTCACTCCGGGTTCCGCGCCGGAAATATCCTGAGTGGTCTCCTGGAGGCAGATTCCGCTGCCATCCGGAAGTTGTGCCGAGCCGCCGCTCTGGATAGTAAGCGGTTGCGGATTGCTGCCGTCCAACTCGCTTAAGGTAAACTCGTGGCTTCCAAGTTTCCCGTAACTCGACTGATAAAAGGTGACTCCCTTGTAGGTGAGCGGATCGTTGACAATAACCGGGACACGGTCGTAGCCCGCAACGGGCTTTCCGTTTTCCAGAACGGTCAGGATGCTCTTAAATTCCTTGGGGGACCCGCCGGGATAATAAGCGACGCTGAATTTTTCACAGCGAAGCGCGAAGCCGAAGGCGATCTCCTTGCCGGAGCGGGACACGACCTTGCCGACGCTCTCCCCCTCGGGAATGTTGACGAACCCCTTGTAGCCGAAAAAGGAGCCGATGATGGCGCCGGCAAATATGATGAGGATGCTCAGGTGGACGGCATACACCGCCAGCCGTGACCAGGGAGATTTCTGGGCGAACAGGTGAAATACTCCCCCCTCCTCGGTGCAGACGGGGTCCGCAAATTCCTCCTTGAGAATCCCGGCGACCCTATCCCTGTGGGCCGCAGCATCTCCCCGGGTCCCGATTCTTGTCAGGTTTGTCAGGGTGGACTCAAGCCACATGTCCATGACGGTTACCGGCCGGGAAATAGTTTTCCAGATACCGGGGAGCCGCGTGGTCGAGCAGGCCGCCAGGTTCACCGACAAGAGGGAAAGCAGTGCAATGAACCACCACGAATGATACATGTCGAAAAAGCCAAGAGCCTGGTAAAGGTGTAACTTGTTCTGGTTAATGGTCTGCAGATACTCCTGAGACGGTGGTCCTTGCGGGATGACAGTCCCGATGATCGAGATGACCGCCAAGGTGATAAGGAGAAACATGGCCAGTTTTATCGAGCAGAAAAATTCCCGGATGGACCGGAATCTAGAGGGTTCATTTGTTGTCACGTTAATGCTCCTTGGCTGTAATTGTCGTCGCGTTGCTGTCTGCCTCCTGAAAAGATAACGGTTTCAAAGGAGGCAATCACGCGATAGGAGTACGGCAATAGTCGACCATGCATCTTAAGCATGGCGCCGGATTTATCCGAAGGAGCAGATTTGAGGGGGAACAACGATTGCGAGATAGACCTCAGGGATGAGGACCAGGGTGATTGGACGGAAAATTGGTTTATCGGCGATGTATAAGCCCAAATCACCGAGGGACGAAAGCTCTGCGGCTTGCTTGCAATGATCTTCGCAGTCGCAGCATTTTTGGCCATCGGCATCCGGGCAACCACCAGACTGATCTCCCTCATCGGCGCCGCAGCCGTCCGGCATCAGATGGCAGGCGCAGGTGTCCGTCGCTCCAGATACCACATCATGGGCAAAAGAGGTGAGCGGGGCCAGAAGCACCGCAACAAGAAGGAGAAAAGCAGCCAGTTGTTTGCGCAGGGAAAAGGTCATCAAAGGTTCTCCGTGGCAACGGTAAGATCGAGCAGCAAAAACAAACAATTCATCCTCCAACCACCTCACGACGCAGGCCATCCTTGCTACCATCTTTTACCTGGTACATGAGGCTATCGGCCCGGCCGATCACCTCGTCGATGGTAGCGGGTGATTTCAGGTAGGTCACCAGACCCATGCTGAAGCTGACCGGCCAGCAACTCTCCACGTCCGCTTCCAGCCGCTGTCGCACCTTCGCAGCAACAGACAATGCCGAATCTCCGGCTGTTTCCGGGAACAGCAGTGCGAATTCGTCCCCTCCGAGGCGGGCGACCGTGTCGGTTTCCCGGATGGCTGCAGCAATGACCGTGGCCACCTGGCGCAGCAGTTTGTCTCCTTCCGCGTGGCCCATGGTGTCATTGACATTCTTGAAGTGGTCGATGTCGAGGTAGGCGACGGTGAATGGTTCGTCATAGCGGTGGTTGCGCCGCATCTCTGCCGTGACAATCTCATAATAATGCCGACGGTTTGGCAAACCGGTCAAATGATCGGTGTGAGCAATGGTTTTTTCCCGTTCGAATGCCCCTTTGAGGGCCGAGACGACCAGGGCCGTCAGGAGAAAGAGCAGCAGTTCCATGAAGTCGTTCCAGTACACTGCAAAATCTAACCTGGAATAATCCCTTCCTGCCACCTCTGCAAAGAGCCAGATCATTGCGCTCAAACAGGCAAGTAGATACCCGGTCCTTCTCCCCACGAACCAGGCCGACAGGGCTACGGGAACCAGATAGAAGGGAACCAGCGAATAGTTAGGGCCGCTCATCCCATCGACCATCCCCACAACAACGCAGACCAACAACGCTAGCGTCGTGATAACCGATCGGGGAAGATTCGTGAGGTGATCGACAAGATTCATAAACAGGCATCCTCGAGCGCGGTGTTGCCCAGAATATTGCACAGATGGCAATGTCCTTATATACTAATCATAGCGCTCTTTTGTTTTTACGCTGGTCTGGTACTATTGCCCAAGATGACAAATCGAACTAACTTCCAATGGGGCACAAAAAGGAGAAGCCATGAGCAGGAATCTCTTTGCGGCACTTACTTTTTCGATCATACTGATTCTGTCTGGGTGCGGCAGCAGCGGCAGCAGCAGCAGCAGTCCAGCACCATCATTCTCTACCCAAATTCTTAGTAGCGCTGCAAACGATGGTGACATCTCTGTCCTTAACACTATCCCCCTGGTAACCCAGGGCAACCTCGCCAGCGTGTTTGCCGGTATCGATGCGGCAAGCGGCACCGAATACCGTGCCTTCCTAGATTTCCCTCTGACCGGATCAGGAGGCGTCCCCGGTAGCGCCATCATAGATTCGGCAACGCTCGATATTTTCATAGACAGCTTGGCCATTCAACCGGCAGCCAACTCGGTACCGATCCGCATCGATTTGGTTACTTTTCCGCCCAACCCCCTGCTCGCCTCGGATTTCAGCCAAACAGTTCTGGCAACCAAGCGTTCAGCCATTTTCAGGTCCGACGTAAATCATCATGTCGTCATCGATGTCACCGGATTGATGGCTGTAGCACAGGCACAGGTTCCTCCATTGCCCGATTTCCAAGTCCGCATTTCCGAGGATTTGAGCGCCATTCCCGATGGAACCTTTGACGGACTTGTAGAAATACATGAAGCCACAGTAGGCCGGGCTCCCTTGCTTGGGGTCATTTATCACTGAGTAATCCAAAGTCCGGGAATCTTGCTCGCCACATGAGGACTCTTCCCCCAGTCATCCAGCCTCACGTCAGTTATCTCTGGCTGATCGCGGACAATCGCCAGGGATTGTTGCCAATCGGTCGGGTAAATGTCCAGTACTCCTCAAATTTTACTGGCTCCGTTTTGCTGCCGACCACGATCGCTCCGGTCGCATCGTCGGTTGTATAGTCAAGCAGGTTGGCATAAATCAATGCCGTGACATAATCCTGCCCCGCTTCCTGCCAGGCTTCGGAAACCTCCACGCTCCTGACGGCGATATTTTCCAGTCTGTTGACCCGCTTATCCCGCAATAACTGGTCCAGGTCCGCCTGGAATATCCGCTTCATCTCATCGGTAAGCGACCCGGCTACCGGCATCAAATCCCGATTCATCCAGGCTCCCTGAATTTTGAAGAAGATGTCCATTGCTGAGTCGTTGAACCGCTTTTCATCAAAAGACATGTCAGTTTGCCGGATCTGGGCCAGGCTCGTTTCCAGGTCATTTGATTCCGGCTCATAACTTTGCTGTGAGCTGGCAATGGGGATTACCGTGCCCCCCTGAAACGCATCAAACCCCTGAGCGTTGGTTAAGAGGTTCGACCTCTTGCTTTTTATGTAGCGGTAGATGAGGTAGCCAATGCCAGCCAGGAGAAGGATTTCAAACAAGCCGATGCCGCTCCCCTTGGCCCCACCCATAGCGCCCCCGGCTCCGGCAAAGCTACCGAAGAGCATGCTCCCCAGCATACCACCCGCTACCCCGCCTGCCATGCTCCTCAAGAAGCCCCCCCCCTGCTGCTGGAACGGGGCCGGGGCCGGTGTGGCCTGCTGCCGGGACTGCCCCGGTTGCACAGAGGGGCTGGCCGGCCTGGAATAGCTGCGAGACCCGCTGCTGCCCATTGAGCGGCTCCCGCCGGCCCTGGCGTGGGCATCCGGTTCCGGCAAGGTAAAACCGAGGAACATAACTGCGGCCAGTACTGCTCCCGCCTTGACAAGTTGATTTTTCATTTTTTCGATACCTCCTTTTTATTCATTTTGGGTAAGGTGGTTAATCCATGCAGAGCTTGCGCCGTTTCGAGCTCCACAGACTAATGGCCTCCCTCATGATGTCGGAGATACTTTTCGATGTGGACTTTGTCAGTTTTTCCAACTTCTTCTTTTCCTCGTCGTTTATTCTCAGCGAAATGATATTCTGCAACTGCTCTGTTTTGTGACTTTGCTTTTTGACCGGTTTCTGTCCCTTCGAAACATGATTTCTGATGTGCGACATGGCTTCCTCCTGTGGACTGCCGTGGCAATTATGCCTGGTCAATCAGTATTGGTCCGGTGACAGTGACTCTGCCGGCACCTCGCTTGGGTACCGGTGCTCATAATACGGATACTGTTTTGCTTCATGGACAGCCTACCTTTTCGCCCGTTTCACCTCGACTTTGCATGCGTAGAAGCTCTTGCCGGTATTGTACCCTTCAACCTCTATATAGGCTCCTACCACAGCCGAACCGTACCCTTCTACGATTTTGGTTTCCCTGGCTACCAAGATTTGACGGCCGTTCACGATCCAGGCCCCGCACCGGCCCGCGGGAATCTTCTGCACGGTGCCGTAAAATCGACTCCCTACCTTGTCTTCCTCGCATTGTTCCCTTCCTTCCCGGGGCCGGTACGATTCGTCTCCGTCCTGTCCGCTTCCTGCAGCCGTACTGGTGGTCAGAGCCCCCATGATCATCAGGGCCGACAATTCGGCAGCAAACCTGGCCGAGCGGGGCCTTTCACGTCCTACTACCTTTGCAGTCGTCATGGCATCCTCCCAATTTGAAGAAGGAATTCTCGAGAGAATCCCATTTCTGAATCGATGGTAACACTCCGAGGATTAACCTTCGATTAAAGCGCAGGAAAAATCTTCACCACCCTCGGCTGGAAGCTGAGTTGGTGGCCGGTTTAGCAACCGGGATCCGCTGCCCGGAGCACCAATATAAAGGCCGAGGCAAATGCCCCGGCCGGATGCTTAACAGTTTCTGTTTTTTCGTTGAGCGGGGTGGGCAGTTAGCTCCTCCTGCTGACAAAATCATCCGCGCCGATCCTTTAGATGCCAATAAAAGCCTCGGCGCGGTCAAAAAGAGACGAAAAGCAACCGATCATTGGGGGTAGGAGGAGCTAACTGCCCACCCCAATTCGTTGATTAAAGCCGAGGCTTTGGCAATGTGTTGTAATGGGGGCGGGACAGTGGAAGTTCAACTTTCGGCTGGCAAGTTCGTTTGGTCCGGATAGGCCAAGGGCAGGGTTATGCTGAAACGGCTCCCAGAACCGGGTTCGCTTTGCACAGTTATTTTGCCGCTGAGCGCCTCTATCACGGCCTTCACTATGCTGAGTCCCAGCCCGGTCCCCTCGACCCCCTGAACGGCGGGCGCCCGGTAAAAACGCTCGAAAATTTTTTCCATATCGGGTGCTGCAATACCCATCCCCGTGTCGCTGATGGTTAGGACCACCTGTTTTCCTTCCCTTAACGCGCTGACGGTCACAGCACCTCCGTCGCGGTTATACCTGACACAGTTTTCCAACAGGTTCTTGAAGGCTTCAACGAGGCTTGCCTTGGTAGCCATGACGAAGAAGGTACCGTCAACCGAAGAGCTGATCCGCACCTCTTTCTCTCGAGCGAGTTGTCGTAGCGTCCCAATGGCCTCGTCAAAACACTCCCGCAGGGAAACTGGAGTTAGCACCTGTGTCGAGATGAATCCGGAGTCAAGACGTGCCAGCGAGAGCAGGTCGTTGATAAGCCGGGTCATCTTGCAAGCGTAGCTTGATATGGTCTGGACTGCCTCGACATATTCTTCGGGACTCCTTGCCCGTAGCGAAATTACGTCACACTGGGTCCTGATGACGGACAAGGGGGTCTTCAGTTCATGGGAGGCATCGGCAACCAGCCGCTTCTGGCTCTCAAAGACAAGGTGCAGCCTGTCGAGCAGGGAATTAAAGGAGCTTGCCAGGGTGGCCAGTTCTTTGGCGGTCGCTTTGGCGTCTATACGTTCGGAAAGGTTTTTGTCGGTGATCCTTTCGATAGTCGCCGAAAATGCTTTCAGAGGGCGTAGGGTCCTGCTGATAATCCACCAGGCGATAGCGCAGAGAAAGAGTATGCTGAGGGACACGACGAGCTGCAAAAAACCTTTGTAGGCGGCGACACCCCGGTAGCTGTCTACCAGGCTTTCACCCAGGGTAATAGTAAAGGTTTTCCCGAATGCCGCATGTTGGTAGCGGAGCACGCGCACCGGTTCTCCCGCAGGGCCCGTGCCTGTGAAGGTACTTTCCCCGAGGCGATTGGCGGAGGCCGCGTTCGGTGGAGCAGAGAAGTCGAAGTCATCATTGGCCAAGGATGGCGACGCCGCCAGCAGGTCGTTTCCGGCCGTTACCTTGTAGTAGTGGCCGGAACGGGGTATTACGTACTCCCCGGCGATGATCTCGGAGAGTTCCAGCACTACTTTGCCGTTTTCTTCGTGCAACAGACCGGTTATAATTTGCAGCTTGGAATGAAGCGTGCGGTCCACGGAAGACATCAACATCTTCCCGATCCCATGGTAGAGAATCCCCCCAACCGAAACCATTACGACGGTGGTCCAGAGAAACAGCCAAAAGACGAGCCTCACTGCTATGGATCGTGACGGAAGGGTCATCTGCTACTCCCCCTTCAGCATGTAGCCCGCCCCGCGCCTGGTATGGATGAGCGGTCTGGCGAATCCCTTGTCGATTTTGTTGCGCAGGTGGTTGACGAAAACGTCTATGACGTTGCTATCCCACTCGGAATCGGTCGGGTAAATATGGTCGATCAGCTCGGTCCTGCTGATGACTTTCCCGCAATGAAGGGCGAGATACTCCAGGAGGTCAAACTCCCTTGCGGAAAGGGTGATCTCCTGCCCGGCGCGCTCGACGGTCCGCGCACCGGTGTCGATTGCGAGATCATCGACCAGAACCATAGGCGATGACTTCCCCTTGCTCCTTCTGATTACGCTGCGCAACCGGGCCAGCAATTCGCCGAACTCAAAGGGTTTGGCGATATAGTCGTCGGCTCCTATTTCAAGTCCTTTGATCCGCTCCGCGACCTCACCCCTCGCCGTTATGATCAGAACCGGCACATCGATACTTCTGTTGCGCAAAGATTGCAGGATGTCTAGTCCGTCGATTTTGGGGAGCATCAAATCCAGCAGCACGGCATCGTAAGGATAGGTTTCTGCCAGGTACATCCCTTCTTCGCCGTCATGTGAGATGTCAACGGTAAAGGAGTTCTCCTCCAGCCCCTTTTTCATAAGCAGAGCCAGCATTTTTTCATCTTCTATAATAAGAATTTTCATTCTGGCTCCCCGATTGCAATGAACATATTTATTGATTGTACTACATACTGCGATCGTTAGAACATTTAACCGTGGTTCTTGATACAGAGAAGCTTTGTCGGGCTGCGCATTTTCACTCGAGTAACCTCGGAGGCCATAGGCACTCGCGAAGAGGTGAGTATGCCGGACAACGCTGTTACGGGTAGATCTGCTACTTCGCGCTGTCGTAGAGCGGATCCGCCTGGCGCTCGCTCAGCGTGATCCCCTGCCGGTCCAGAAGTTCCCCGGTTACATGCCAAAGCCCGGTGATCGCGTTGTTGTAATCCACCAGCGCCTGAATCTGGTTCCCCTTGGCCGTCACCAGGTCGTTTTCTACATCGAAAACATCCTTCGTGGTGGCCAACCCGACAGCGTTCCTCTTTTCAAAAGCCCTCAGCCGCTCTTCGGCGTAGGCCCTGCCGCGGCTCGTGACATCGAGTTGCTGGTAGCTCGTTTGCAGCAGCCTGATTGCGGCCTTCACGTCATTGGTGATTCCGGCTTCCAGGTTTTGCAATTGGGCCTGAGCCTGATCCAGCAGCAGGCGGCTCTTAATATAGTCATTTTCCGCGGCGTGATTGCCAATCGGATAGGTCAGTTGCACCCCAATGCCCCAGGCTGGATACTTCGCGCTTACCGTCTTCTCAATGCCACGGTTAAAGCGCGGATCAAAACCATCGAAACCGACATTCGCGTTCACGCTGAGGTCCGGGAGGATACGGCTCTTTGCCACCCTGCGCTGGAGGTCGTCAATTTTCAGGGTTGCCCGTTGTGCCGCAAGTTCCGGGCGGTTGGCGAGCGCCGAGACCAGCGCCTCATCCGCGGAAGCGGTATAGAAGTCCTTGGTCGGCTGGTCCACAGCTATGATATCGCTCATCCTGTCAAGTTGAAGGCTTAGCCGCAGCACGTCCATCTGGTCCCTGACCGCCCGTTCGGCATCGATGACATCCTTTTCGCGAGTGGCCGAACTGAACTCGGCGTTCAGGATTTCCATGGCAGGAAGCACGCCGGCCTTTACCCTGCCGCGGGTCTCGTCAAGGATCTTGTTAGCCAAGGCCAGGGAGGTTTTCTTGACCTGGAGCACCTCGCGAAGGTTATAGAGTTTGAAGTAATCGTTACGGACCTGTGCCACCGTATCGCTCAGTTTGGCCTTGAAATGGTGCAGCGCCCCCTCCTTGCTGAAGCGGGAAACGGCGATGGTCATTTCGGTGGTCTCCCTGCCGAAATTCTTTAACAGCGGTTGACTCACGAAGAGGTTGGCGGCATTCGAGTAATAGCCGGGACTATTGCCGGTCCAGCCGTTGCTTCCGGTCGCTCCCACAGTGCCGCCGGTCGGCAGCAGTTGGCTCACGCCGATATTCGCCGAGAGGGTATCGATGGTCAGCGGGGTAAAGGTGAAGGTGTTCGGGCTGGTGGCCCGGCTGTAGCCCGCGCCGGCCGTAAGCAGCGGGTCGTAAATGCCAAGGCTGCGACGGATGTCGGTCTCGGCCAGGGCCGGGTTGTAAAGTTCGACCTTGAGGTCGAGGTTCCTTTCGAAAGCAAGTGTGATGGCACCCTTGAGCGTCAGGTTGATGGGGGGCGTTTCAGCCCAAAGGGTAACGGCTGAGCTGAACACGAAGGCGAGCGTCAGGCCGGCCGTTATTTCCCTGGTCGTTTTCACGCGGTTTTTCCTTTCAAAGATCCAAATGGACTACCCCGCTGCAGCAAGCGGCGGGGTAGCACCGGGTTGGCAGCGCCACAGTAAAGCCGGCGCTATGCTGACAACGCCGCTAGGGGCGGGGAATTGACCCAGCTGGTTATCAAGTTTAACGTCACTTCCAATGGTGCTAGCGCAACATGGGTCTTGGCGTGGCCTCGGAATTGGGCGGAAGGATCGGGTACACGATTCTTGGCTGCTTGCCGTCAAGAGTCTGGAGAAACGCGACAATTTTGCCGGCTTCATTGTCGTTGACGCCGATGCCCAACTGCGCGGACCCCATGATTTTCACCGCGTCACCAAGCATCCACACCTTGCCGGAATGGAAGTAGGGTGGCGTAAGCGCAATGTTCCGGAGGGAGGGAGACTTGAAAACATATTTGTCCGCTGCGGTATTGGTGACCTTAAATCGCCCAAGGTCTCCTGCGGGACGGACATCGGCGTCAGGAGCCTCTTTGACTCCGAAAGGAAAGTATCCGGTTCCGCCCACATTAACCCCGTTATGACAGGAAGCACACCCCTTGGCCATGAAAAGCTTCAGGCCTTCGTGCTCGTTGGTTGTAAGCGCATTCCTGTCCCCTTTCAGAAAGCGGTCAAAGCGTGCATCCGGTGTGATCAGCGTAGCCTCGAACACCTCGATAGCCAGGGCCATATTGTCGAAGCTTATCGGATCCTTGTCTCGTGGAAATGCTTTTTTGAAAAGGGGGAGATAACCTGGAATGCTCTTGAGGGTTTCCACCACGCGTACCGGCTTGTTGTTCATTTCCACCGACGCCTGCACGGGTCCTTTGGCCTGGGCCGCCAGGTCCTTTGCCCGTCCGTCCCAGAACTGGGCCGTGTTGAAGACGGCGTTCAGCACCGTCGGAGCATTGCGCGGGCCTTTCTGCCAGCCGTGACCGATCGAGGTCTCCTGGATGTCGACCCCGCTGAGACCGGCATTATGACAGGTATTACAGCTTATCAGGCTCGATGACGAGAGCCGCGGGTCAAAAAAGAGCATTTTCCCCAGTTCCAGCTTCGGCCAGCTGGACGCATTTCCCTTCAGAACCGGGGGCTTTGCCGGCACAGGCTTGAAAATAGACTGGGCCTGGCTCATGACATCGTCCTTCCCCCAGGCAACGCTTGTGGCAAGCATCACTACCATGATAGTGCACGAGACTTTTACTTTCATCGACCATTCTCCTTTGGCGCTAGCTATCGCTAGCTGCGGATCTGTGCTGCCCCTTGGCCTTGACTGACATCGCGCATGGGTAAATGCGGCTCGGGCGGCACTTGGTGCTTTGGTTTTTCCTTCCCCAGTTACAACTCCAATTCGGGTGCCAAGGAACCTTGCGACGATGCGTTCTTACGCGGCCTCACCCGGGTCAAGAGCTCATCCATGTAGTAGTAAACCACGGGCGTTATGTAAAGGGTGAGGAGTTGCGAGGTCAAAAGCCCTCCGACCACCGCAAGCCCCAGCGGCTGGCGCGACTCCCCGCCCGCGCCCAGCCCGAGGGCGATCGGCAGGGTTCCCATCAGGGCCGCCATGGTGGTCATCATGATCGGCCTGAAGCGCACTACCGCACCTTGGTAGATGGCATCCAGCGGCCGCATCCCTTCACTTCTCTCGGCCTCCAGGGCAAAGTCGATCATCATGATGGCGTTCTTCTTGACTATGCCGAGCAGCATGATGATCCCGACAAAGCCGTAGATGTTGAGGTCCTTGCCGAAGATCATCAGAGTGATCAGCGCTCCGAAACCGGCGGCCGGCAGCCCGGAAAGGATGGTGATCGGGTGAATGTAGCTTTCATAGAGCACTCCCAGGACGATATAAATAACGAAGATGGCGATGATCAGCAGCATCCAAAGCCCGCTGAACGACGACTGGAAGGCCTGGGCGGTCCCCTGGAAGCTGGTGTTCACCGAGGGGGGGAGCACCGTGCCGGCGAGCTTATCGACCAGCTTCATGCCGTCCCCAAGCGCCACACCGGGGCGCAGGTTAAACGAGATGGTGACTGCTGGGAGCTGCCCCAGGTGGTTGACCGCCAGGGGGCCGATGGTTTTGGAGACCGTCGCGATCGTCTCAAGCGGAACCAGCTGGTCCGTATTGGCATGGAGGTAGAGCATGCCGAGCGCGGCCGGGTCACCCTGGTAGAGCGGGTCCAACTCAAGGATGACCTGGTACTGGTTGGTCGGGGCGAAGATTGAGGAGACCTGGCGCGAGCCGTAGGCATAGGCCAGCGCGTCCTCGACCTGCATGACGCTGAGACCCAGCGCCGCAACCTTGTCCCGATTGATCTCGACATGCACCTGCGGATTGCTGATCTGCAGGTCGCTGGTCACGTCCATAAGCTCCGGAAGCGCACGCAGGCGGACCTCGAAATCGGCGGCGCTACGGTACAGCTCGGCTGTGTCCTGCCCCTGCAAGGTGTATTGGTACATGCTTTTGGAGCTGGTGCCGCCGATCTGGATCGAGGGGACGTTCTTCAGGAAGACACTGATCCCCGCAACCTTAGCCAGCTTCGGGCGCAGTTCCTGGATGATCTGGTCCGCGCTAAGCTTCCGCTCCCCTCGCGGCTTCAATCGCATGAAGAAACTGCCAGTGTTGCCGCCGCCACCTCCACCGATAGAGGACATGAAGCCGTCGATGTTGGGATCCCTGGCAATGATGGCGGCCACCGCTTCCTGGTGCAGTTTCATCTCGGCGAAGGAGGTCCCCTGGGCCGTCTCGGTGGAGGCGTTCAGACGCCCAGTGTCCTCAGTCGGCAGGAACCCCATGGGTATAACGGTGAAAAGCCACCCCGTGAGGACCGTGAGCAGGAGCGTCACGGCCAGGGTCGTGCGTCGGTATTTGAGCACCTGCTTGAGCGAGCGTTCATAGAGCCCGAGCATGCCGTCGAAGAAGCGCTCCAGCAAAAGGTAGCTGCGCCCGTGCTGTTCCTGCGCCGGCGGCTTCAAAAAGTGGCTGCAGAGCATGGGGGTGAGCGTCATGGAAACAAAGCAGGAGACCAGAATCGCCACGCTGATGGTGATGGCGAACTCGTTGAGAAGGCGCCCCAGGATGCCGCCCATGAAGAGCACCGGGATGAATACCGCCACCAGCGAGATGGTCATCGAGATGATAGTGAAGCCTATCTCCTTGGACCCCTTGAGAGCGGCCTCCATGGCACCGACGCCCTTTTCCATGTGCCGGACGATATTCTCCAGCATGACGATGGCGTCGTCCACGACGAAGCCGACCGCCAGGGTGAGCGCCATCATGGAGAGGTTGTTGATGGAGAAGCCCAAGAGGTGCATGACGGAGAAGGTCCCGACGATGGACATCGGCACGGCCAGGGCGGGGATGACCGTGGCGGAAAGATTGCGCAGGAAGAGGAAAATCACCAGGACTACTAGGACGATGGTAAGGCAGAGGGTGAACTTCACGTCGTGCATCGATTCGCGGATCAGGTTGGAGCGGTCGAACAGCACGCTCAGCTCGACCGAGGCCGGCATCTGGCTGCGGAAGCTGGGCAGGAGCTTCTTGACGTTGTCCACCACGGCGATGGTGTTGGTGCCGGGCTGGCGCTGCACGGTCAGGACGATGGCGCGGGAGTTGTTGTACCAACCTGCCGTCTTGGTATTCTCGACGGTGTCGATGACCTTGCCGAGTTCCTCCAGGCGGACCGGGGAGCCGTCCCGGTAGGCGACCACCATTTTGCGGTAGGCGGCGGCCTTGAACATCTGCCCGTTGGCTTCAATGGTGAAAGCCTGCTTGGGGCCGTCCAGGGTCCCGGTTGGCAGGTTGACGTTGGCGTCGCCGATCGCGGCGGCCACCTCGTCGATGCCGATGCTACGGGAGGCCAGCGCCTTGGGGTCCAACTGGGCCCGCACGGCGTACTTCTGTGAGCCGTGCACGTTAACCTGGGCCACGCCGCTTATGGTGGAAATCCGCTGCGCGATCATGGTCTGGGCATACTCGTCCACAGCGGAGAGCGGCAGCGTGGGGGAACTGAGCGTCAGGTACAGGACCGGCTGGTCCGCCGGGTTCACCTTGCGAAAGGACGGCGGGGTCGTCATGTTTTTGGGCAGCGACCGGCTGGCGGCCGAAATGGCCGCCTG